>Ga0080013_1000337_pt1 | contig 66433 bp, 60 predicted proteins | sample ETNvirenome_6_85_FD_69236 | JGI IMG/M metagenome (GOLD analysis project Ga0080013, IMG submission 69236) | Marine viral communities from the Pacific Ocean - ETNP_6_85 (SPADES assembly) (version 2) | ecosystem: Environmental > Aquatic > Marine > Oceanic | place: Pacific Ocean | collected 2013-06-19 | reverse complement strand
TCAGTATCTTTAGCTTCTTCTCTTTCACGGATCCAACCTGCCTTTGCTATCACATAGCTATCCGACCGGTCGGTATAACCAGCCTTTGGATTTCCATGTCTAGTGTATTCTACCTCAAAGCTGGGCACATTGTCAACAACAAACTGCAAAGAGACCTTTTTCGCTTTCTGCCCCTTTGGAATCTTAATCCCTACAGCTTTGCGCGCGCTGGTAGCAGCCAGATATTTGGGATCGGTATCAAACAAATCACTACAGATCCATGATAGTACACCGTTAAATCGCGACAAGAGAGAAAGAGTTTGAGCGGAAGAGAAGCCAGAACGAAAAGATTGCAGTGACTGTTCAATATAAATCTTCTTTATCCATGATTTCGACTCTTTATCGATCGCCACAAGTGCATCGCGGGCTACACGAGCCTTGTCGAAAAAATCTTTATGCTTTCGTAAATCTATATGTCCGATCTTTTCTATTTCTCCATCATCATTCAGGAGAGTATAGCCAGTTATACTGGTTGAGATGTCTAAGCCTAATATCATTATTTCCTCTTTACGCCAAAATCAATTTTATACCAAGCGCGTTCGTGTAAGTAATATAATATCATTTTTGTCAATACTTCTAAAGACCCGATTGTGAGCCCTATACGGGGGTCGCCTGACACCATCCATCCCAAGGCCACAGTATCTAACGTTCCAACAACGCGCCAAGTAATAGCCTTAAAGATATGCCGAAGGCGATTAATACGGGGCTTTGTCATTCCTATAATTTTTCATTCATGGCCCATTTAGCTGAATGTGCAAAAACATATCCATGTTCGGGATGGTCGGCGAGTACGGCGTCAGCTCGGCGGAGTGCTGTTTGCAGTGTATCCACTAGGGCGCGCAGGTCCCCTATTTGTTTTTCCATATCCCTATTTTTTTTACGCGCGATTGTGTCGAGTGTTGAATCGGTTGTCATTAGTAATCTAATTTCAATTTAAAAGTAAGCTCTCTCTCTTCTAGCTTTTTCACCGGTTTTGCAACCTTAGCAACTCCAATTAAGTTTTTATCAATGTCATACAGGCCGATCGTAGTAATATAAGTTATCTTTTGAAATGATCCTGTGGGATCTGCGTACGCCGAACTAACCGTGTTTTTGATGTCTGCATTAAAATTTTGTTTATAAGAAAGTGAGGAGGTCGTCATTGCTAACGGTGTGGTGTAGTCCCGATATGTTATATTATTTGAATGATTTAATTGATTCTTGGGAGCTGTTATAAAATACATCTGTGTTGGGATCTTGTTCGACCCGCTATAATTTAATAGACAACTAGAAGAAATAGCGTGAGGCGCAGACGCAGAGATAGTTTGTGCAAAATTAACCCATGCAGGATAATTGCGATTAGTTCCATAGCTTTCAGTATGAGATCCGCTCGAAAGATCCCAAGAGCCAGTAAGTATAATAAACCCCTCATTATATAAAATTATTCCTGCGGTACTTCCCGAGCCGACCGAATTACGGGGCGCTGTTTGAATTAAGTCGCCGTTATAGTTGATATCTTGAAGGCGCCCTACAAGAGTGCCGGTCACATAGAACCGAAGATCGGTGCTCCCTTTATTAATACTATCACCATAAAAAATTGAGGGGATCGATACTAGTCCAACGTCAATTGAGCCGGGATCTGAGCCAGAAGCTCCCAAATTTCTAGCAGAGGAGGAGAAAGCATAATTAGTATTTAAAATTTGATAATAATTTAGTGTGTTTTTAAGTGCATAAAGATATGTAACGTTTCCCGTCACTGGGGTGCTTGGTCCCGGCGGAACGCCGTCATCTGATTTAACAAACCTAGCAAAGCTTGCAGAATAATAATATTTTTGAAGTGATGAGCTAAGCGGCTGATATGAATATAAGACATCTCCAATATTCTTGGCGTTGTACTCCGCGTTCGACACGGATCTAAAATTGATACGCGTGCCATTTTTCACCAAAAAGGTGGCGTAATGTGGATTGGGGCCCACGTAATACGATGTAGGATCTGTGCCTGCTGCAACTGCTAGAGCAAAAGGATCTAGAGCTTGACCCGTCGTAGCAGAAGAGCTTGCTAGGGCAAAATCAAGTGTGCCGCTGCGATCAACATCCTGTTCATACAGGCTGATGTGGCCAGGAGGGACCCCTAAGATTCTAGAAGAAAAGGCCCCACTAATAGGCGCTTGGTTGTTATAGTACGACTCACCAGCATAAAAGACAAACGACGCCCTAGGAAAGGTCCCTACAACATTGATTATTTTGTCAGTGTTTTTAAGCTTGTAAAGATGCGGCATTGCATTGGTTTAATAGTCTAGTCTAACACGAAACACCACTTCATCAGTCTTATTTTTCTCCACCGGGGTGCTACAAGCGAAAGTTGCCATGCATACCTTATTGGCATTGTAGAGGCCGCCGCCGGTAATATAGGCCCGGGCCATCGAGGTAGCAGAGGTCTTAACACGAATTTGGCTGGCACTCAAATAAGTTGGATTACTTGAATAATTAAATTCATTGAAGTGAGCCCTACAATAATATATTGTTGAATTAATCTGAGTGGTGTTATTAAAAGAAATATTATACAAACGATTACGCAAAGCCGAACAACATCCTGAAACAGATGCACTTACCAATAACTTGCTTACGGTCTTATAGTTATTGGTGCCGCCGCCGGCTCCATTGTTGCCAATATAATTATCAGCGCCGGGGGTTGCGGGTACGTTGGATCCGGGGTCGCCCGGTTTTGGGAAGATACTGGCTGTCAGCACACATAAGCCTGTCTGATAAAAGATAAGACCCACACCAGATCCTGCAATAGCTGCAGAACCGGAGTACAGAATAGCATATTCGCCAACTGGTGAGTTATCTCTATACTGGCTAAGGGCTCCAAAGTCAGAAATTGTTTTTACCTTAGTGGGCGCTGCAACAGTGTTTCCCGTGAGAACTTGGATTGTAAATGACTGTTTCTGAATTTCATCCTTCGTCAGCAGTCGGGCGAAGTTAATAAAAAACACGTCTTTCATCTTTGTCCCGGTGGCGTCGCCCTTATTATCAAACTGCTTAATATTGCCGCTAATGTCCGGATAAAGGTGAGTCAGGGCCATCTGATTGTAAATATTTAGCTTGTACTCTTCCATGTTTTTGCCGATGGAGCCCGAAAGAGAGGATTTCGGTGATATCCCCACAGTCAAATCAAAAATATGATTGGCCGACGAACTTAAGTAGGGATAATCATAAACCGACTGAAGCATTTCTTTACCAGGAACGTAGTCTTTTATGTTGGTGGTAAATACGGAAGCTTCGCTGTATGTACCGGAGGCGATTGTTCCCGTAACGGGTACCGTCTCGTGGAGGAAGTCCTCCACCATATTAATATCATTGGGTCCAAGTTGTTTATAAGTGCTGGCCATTTTCTACTCCTATTCTATACAATCGCTTTTACATACCGGACTGGAACATCTATCCTATACCCGGTTGTCTGCCCAGAAACACTAATCATACTATCCAGATAATAATAAGACGACATGCTGCCAATATTGTCTCCAGAAGATACTGTGTTTCCTAGCTTAGTAAATAGCTCGTTATTGCTTCGAAGGTCCATAGAAGCATTCAGTTTAAACTTAATTCTCGCACCAAATGCGCCGGCGACTGCCTTATAGGGAGGATCCGGCGACAAAGCTGACGACTGGAGAAACTGGGGCGATGACGACACGTACTGACCATCGGTTTGATCCGTAAAGACATAAGTGGCAATATGATTGTCATCTGTGAAGGACCACTGTGCTGCGCGTCCTCCGGTGTGGCCTTGACCACTCGTCTCTGCAGAGAATGGTGAACCTAGGCGCGCATCTGCGCGCACTACAAATTGAGTTTCGCGAAGCTGGGGGTTCATTGTCAAAACTTTAGCATTATCAATTCCTTGATCAAGAACAATCGCTCGCCCATCCTGTTGGCCGGGGGAGTTACCATCAAGTACACCGGCGGGGAGGCCGTTTGAGGCAGGATTGTCGCTTCCTAAAATCTTTTTAACGGTTGTGGCATCCACGGCTACGACAAAAGCCTTGTTACCAGTGGAGAGCTTAAACGGAGAAAAGCCCCCGCCGCTATATAAATTAATAACGGGCAGATAAAGCAGGTTGTCGGGAAGACCCTTGAGAAGTTTATATTTACACCCCCCCGTGCCAAATGCTTCAGGTATGGGGGTGCGAAAGATCCCTAAACCTTTGTAGGCAGTTATCTGATTTGTCTTAAATAATTCATAATTGATAGGATCATCACAAAACGCGAAATAGGTAATCGTGAACTCGCCAGTGCCTGTAGCACAAGCCTTCCGGCCCGCGGGGGTTAACAGGGCATCTACTATGATGTCTCCTGAGTTATCTAAAAATGCCATAATATATCTTCCTTGCTTTAATAAATAGTTTTATCAAACTAATTCTCCTCTGGTAATTTTGGGTTTAGCATGGGCTGCAATTTAAACCTCAAATTCAGGTCGACCTTTCTTCCAGTGTCTTTGCTGGTTATCCTAACCTTAAACTTTTCTGTAGATGAGTTCCAGAATCCATTCGCCGGGTCGCCCACGTAACAATCCGGGAGTTCATCTAAGAGGCCGGCCGTTGTTGCTGCCGGGTTCGTATGAGTAACTAGTGTGTGGTCTAGCGCGGCGCCGATTTCCAAGTACTTTCGGAACGATTTTTCTGGTTTTCCGAGGGGAGGGGGTACCATCGGGAAGGGCTCCGATATAAAATACATCCGGCCGTTCTCATCAATCAACTCTACTTTCATAACAGGAGTCGGATTAGATGGAAAACCACCCTTGTCGAGTACTCGGAAACAATAATAGTAAGCCCTGTTTGGCTCAATCTCATCTACGATCGCAATGTTGGTCGACCGGAAGCCAGTGGTTGTTCTCCCTTCCAAAGCATATCTCTTGTAATCACCAAAATCTACATAACTAGAAGGGACCCTTGTTGTTCGGAATACTTCAAAAGTGAGTCTTGCATCGTCTGTCCCATATTCTAACATACCGTCGGTCCGCTCTTGTACGGTAGCCAACTGGTCGAACTTCGACTGGTCGGTGGCCTCAATAAGAACTGGCGGGGCCTCGAAATGATTGCTGTTTTGATTCAAAAGAATCTTCACCTTATTGTTAACCCCATAGGTGGGGAAGAAGTTAAAATCAGGTGGGGCGGGGGGCAAGTCATGAACTAGTTTGGTAGGGCTTGTCCAGTATGGCACTTCTATTAATTTTAAAGACAGCTTGTTAACCATGTGTACTGTGGCTGTGCCGGCGTCGTCCAGGTCCCAAGGCACTTGTGGGTTATATCCATGTGGGCCGTCCAAGAACTTCAGGCTCGTGACTTGCGGTATGCCGGGAGTAACGGGGGCATACTGTAGCCCAAAAAATACATTAAACGCCATGGCGGCTCCATTCGACACGACCGCGGTCGACGCGTTATAGTTAGGAAAAATGCTTGTCAAATAATTCGGGTTAAGAATATTTAGCAAATACAACGCATGCGCTTTCTGGCTCTTTGTAAGTTTGGACATCATACTCCTTTCACCAAGAAGGAAACGACCTTCGCCGCGGACGGCGACGTTAAAGCTAGGATCACCCGAAAGTAGAGAGGGAGGGGCGCCGGGCAAGATTGTCACGTCGTCGCCCGAACTTATAAAACGCGCGATCATAAAAGGATTGAGACACCCAGCATTAAGGCCGCTGCATATGCTCCTTATACTAACGTAACGAGACCAACTTTCTCCCTCGTTGGGTGGGAAAGGGCGCGTCAAATTCGTACTTTGAAACACGCGCTGTCGAAGGACTTCGTCAGAGCACTCTAAATCTAGGACAAAGGGGTAGCCCGCAGTATAATCGGGATATGTCATCGGGGACATCATCCCGGGTTCGCCCAAATCAACTGCAACATCGCTGCTTTGAACGAAACCCACTATCGATTGGAGGGTACCTTCGGCAAGATTTGGCGAAGCTTGAAAATATTCCAGAATGTTTCCGGGCGAAGGCTCTGCGTCGCCATGATACGCCTGATTCAGGCCGGCTACAATGCCATAGTGTTTAAGGGCGGCCCGGGCTTCGGTCTTAGTTGGTATAGGGGAAGTGTTCACCAGACCGCCTCCGAGGAGGTAGTTCTCGGTCGAGTAATCAGTCAAATTCACATTCATGAGGCTGCTGTAGTCGATGCTGGCGTCGTACGCCGTCGAGGAGGGGTCTGGTCCGGCCCACAGTGAGCCCATTTCAAGTATCGCTTCTCCAATTCGAGAAGGATAAGGCTGGATGTCCAGGGCCGGGTAGACTTGAGGATTATAATAGTTATACTCATTTCCAAAAACTAGTTTATATGCACTCACCTCATAAAAATACGAGCGTCCATATTCTACCTGACTATCAAAATATTCAAATGTCTGGCTATTTGCCGGGATATAAATATGTTGTATTGGGGTTTTGGATGCCTCATGATCTCGGCCACCGCCGGGGACTTGCTCATATTTTGTGATCTTATACGCAATTGTATCACTATAGGCCGGCTGCCCTGTCAAGAGTTGCTCAATCGTCCGGGTTGCTCCATCTTGGAGACGAGGAGGAGTCGCAGGATGGCCATTCTCCCCGTACTGAAACGAAGACTGGTCCGATGAATTAAACTTGGCTACTTCTAACAGCGTAGATAAAAAGTCTAGGTAGGTTCCTTCAAAGAGGCCTAGAAAACCGTCGCCGAAAAGAACATTTCCATTGTAGGGAGGGTCCGTGGGAAGCTGAGTGAAGTCGCGACCGATCATTAGGCCATAACCTCCAGCAATACCGCCGAGGCCCGAATCTCCGGGGGTACTGGGCGTTTGACCTATGAACCCATTAGTTCCTAGATTTAGACCATAGTGTAATCCCCCGCCTGTCCCGGCATCCGTTGAATTTTGGGTCACCTTGCCTATACCCTGCAAGAGGATGTTTCTTACATCTATGCACTTTGTAGTGGAGTACTGGCGCTGCCAATAGTCATCCCCAGCTATTTCATAATTATCGTTACCATTAAATACGGGAGCCTCGCCTCCTAGAATCGGCTTGTTGATATGTTCTCCCGCATCTGTCGTCATGCCGTGTTGCGTGGTCCACGAAGTCATAGACATGGTATGATAAAGTTGAGCTTTATAGGGAGGTGATGAACCAGCGGCGAGGGCGCCGGCGGTCCCTCCGTGGAGCCCAACCACACCAGTGTGCCATTCGGTGTCGTTGATCTCTGCGGCGATATTTGCTTTCATTATTTCGAACAGAAAATAATCATAAAACGCTTCACGCATAGTTGTTTCGCGGCCGGTGCCGGGCGTCGCGGCGCTGGGGCCGGCGACGTCGGAGTACTCCTGGGCTACTTCACTAGTCGGCAAATCACTGATAGTGAGGGCTAGCCCGTAAGGCATAATATGAGTCTGACTATTCATAGCGTTCATGGTGTTCTTTGCCGCAACAGATAACCCAACGTGTTTCATAATAATTTTAATACGATCTCGCTCAGCTAGCCCGAGCGCGGAGTTGGGGCCCAATACATACTCAGAAAATAAATTAATATAATTTTCTGGGCTCTGCGGGGCGCCGGCGACCTTCTCGGCATATATTATAGTTCGGCCGGTGGACGGTTCTTCCAGAGGTATGGCATCGAAATATCCGAATATGTTCCTCATCGTTGCTGCTGATGCTTCTGAGGAATAAAGACCGTACGGGATGCTCGGGGCAGGAGAATATATATAGTTACCTAGGGTTTCGGTTTCTAAGATACTACATAGCCCATAATAATTGGGTAACAAGAGTGGAGAATCATACATGGTTGACCCTAAACCCGGGTACTCCATCCTAGAATTATAATAATTATAGTGACAAGACACCTGGACAGTCCCCTCTTTCGGAAAGATCCCCTCTGTAGCAAATGCGTGATCCCAAAATGCCTTTTGGGCAGATGTCATTGATGAGGCCATAAATCCGCCAAAAACAATAGGCCCGAGAAGTCCGGGCATGCCAGAATTAGCCTGGGGTATTCCTGCTAGGCGCGGGTCTGCTGATCCCAGCACATATGTCTTCCACGTGTTATACATAGGATGATCAAATAACTCCCCAAACGTCGGCTCCACATTACTATTTGCAGCAATTTGATCCCATTGGTTAGCATTACCAGTTAAATATATCTCGCCTATCTGGCGGCCCGGGGGTAAACGGAAGGTTGGGGCCGCGATATTCTGCCCCGGCAACAGTAAATTTTCATATGTTCCGTCCTCTCCGGGAATTGGTGCATTTAGGGGCCGGGGGCCACGATCAAATTCCCAATCTTCATTTGCCGGAAAGCCGCCGGCGGTGGCTTCATAGAGCTGGCCCGGCATATCGCTGGAGCAAAATACCATCCAATGAGGGGGATTGGCTGCGGCATATCCCCCGGGGTAAACAGAATCGAGTTCTTCGGTCAAGGGCGCGGTTTCGATTTTGTAAATCGAAGCGCCGGCGAAAAGATCGGTCGGAGGAACGGCGCCGGGGTTGTCGACAATTTGATGGGGCTCCTCATTAAGGTATAAGTAAGAATAGTTGCCCAGAGTAGCGCGGCTGGTGCCATCTTTAAAGCTGTAGTAACGCCCGAGGGAGCGACGAAAATAATCTATAGTATCCATATCGCGCTCACTACTTGGGTTATACGTTTTTCCCGGTGCAGTGACGGCAGGATGGGCGCGTTCTTCCGAGGCGGGCCCGACGCGATATCCTTTTCTGCGATAATACTTAGACGGGAGGCCAGCTTGGTATCGCCTATCTACATATTGTATTTTATACCCCATCTTTAATATCCCTGCCTGCTTGATGCAAGTTTGTTTTGTGTTGCCCCTAAGGCAGCTTTAGCAACTTCGCTTTTGGCGCGTTTTGAAACAGGTACCAACTCTCTATGAGGATTATTGGAGTGTCGGGGTCCTTCCATAGCTATAGCGACGCCATTCTCCTTAATGTGAATATGGTAGGCCCCTGCGTACCTACCCCCGTTTACCACCCTATAATCTCTTCCGTCAGTATACCTCACCTTATCTCGTTTTTTAGCACCTGATTGCAATTCTTTTTCAGTCTGGGCGGCGCGGATTGAGCGAAGTCCCTGATTGTATCCTACTGTTGTCTCGACTGAGTGTGCATATTTATTATAGTGGTCCGGGGGGGCGCCATTGGTTCTGCCCCCCTTAAGTGATATTGTCGAAACTGTCTTCGAGGACGATTGGCCTCGTTGGGGAATATCACTAGTCCCATAAGGAGAGATAATAAAAATTTTATTGTATAACGGGCCGCGGACTCCATCATATCTCTTAAATTTACTATCAGTTTCTACTAGACGACACAGCACCGTAGTGTTTTTAGCCCTCAGGGTATTATACTGCGCAACTGTAAAGTCTACCCAAGTAGGAACAGCGGGAGATATAATATTATTAAGTTTTTTAAACCCCGCAAGATATTGGCATTTGCGTATCATTCCGTATTTAAGAGCCATGGCCTGGATTTCAGTGGCACGAGGCTTGGCGTTGAGGTGCGACGCATAATCTAATTCTTGTTGGGATGGCTTTTTAACATGGGTGTCGTCGTTCGCAAGAAGTGCAATCAGAGCATTCTTCGGCTCCGGATCTGTGCTGGCCTCCAAAACATCCTGATAAATTGTATTGGTGGACATTCCCCTATCTCGGAAAACGTGTCCCGATGTTATTTCAAGGGGGGAAAATTCATGTTGATGGAGTCGATCTACTAAAAAGTCAGTCTGGATTAGGTGGCAGAGAACTTCGAGATTTATCTTGGCTGCGTTTTGGACTTCCACGCTATGATTACCATGAGCAATTGCTGCCATGGTGGAGGGATCCGGGATTTGGGCCGTATTTCTAATAAAAGGTGACTTCTCGGACAGTATATCGGCCGCATCAATTAATTCTGAGTTTAAGGATACAGTGGGACTTATTATATCCCCGAAGGCATTAGAGGCCGCCGGAGGGCCGCATGGATTACCATCGGAGGTGGCCGGCTCAGATAGTATTTGGGGTGTACAATTGTTAGCTCCCATAATTGCAGTAATACTATTAACGATGTTCATTCGAAGAGGCGAGATATCTGATGGTGCCTCTGGGGGCGTCAGTTGCTGAAAATTCACAGCCGAGGACCTTAACAAGTTTGCCGCTGTTAACAGGGTGGCGGCTGCCAGATTATTCTCTTGTTGATCTGGGGCCGAAGAATTCACTGTAAATCGATTTTTTCCTAGTGTTAAAAAATTTGGTGTCAAATAAATACTAGTATTAGAGGCTTGCCCGGACATCGGCAAGTCCCCGATATCTGCTGCTTGCCCCGATGGGGTCTTAGTTGCTTCGCGATCCATAATATTTTGCATATGATCATAGGATATAACCTTAAAGGGGCCCTTTGAAGCTGGCATCTCATTACTAAGGTTTAAATAATCATACCCAAAATCAAGAAAGTCATCAGCATCAACGCAGTCTTGAAAATAAAATTTAAGCTTCATTGTTCGGCGAGTTGATGTTAGGTCTTGGGAAGAAGCCTCAATAATGTCTGCTTCGCCGTCGCGAGAACGACGATGGCCAACCAGAATGGTTTCTATTTCTGCTTTAAGGCCGTTTAAGAGTGAAGATAACTTCATCAAGCCTGAAGGTCCAGGGCCCTTCCAACCGGTTAAGGCTGCTAACTCAGCATCTAATTCATCAATATTTATTGAAGGATAAAAAAGATGCAGCGCCCGTAGATAGCTCTTCCTAGCTTGAACATCAGGTCTAGAATCAAATTTCATTTTATGATAAGACGACAATATTTTTGCACTATAAACCCCAGAACGTCGGTTATATGCGGGGCTGCGCGAGATGGTGGCAAAAAAGTTGTCCAAATTTTTAATGGCTTCGTCCAAACCAGAGTCCGGAGAGTCAATAAGGCTTCGAAGTTTGTCTGAAGTGTGATCTAAGAACTCAAATTCTACACCATATGCGTAGGTCCCAAAAGTTAGTTCTCCAAAATCCTTATCAATGGCTCCCAGGGTGAGAATGTCCTTATTTCCTACTAAATCATAGAACTGAGGGATTGCCGGTAAGAGCTCTTCGCTGTCTGGAATCGTCTTCGAGGCGCCTCCGCCGCCTGTTAGCCGGCTAATGGGGGCGTCACTCACCACTCTTCTTCTAAATATTTTAGTAGAGAGAAGAGAAAAGGATGTATTAAGTTCTGATGGATTTTTAATAAGATTTGAATAGAGACCGTGGTTCTGGAAGTATGCTTTTCTGTTAAATGCAAAAAATAACCCTACTCCGTGATCATCCAATTTAGCTGTATAAAGTGGGGAGAAATATGTGGTTGTCTCACTATGTAATTTTTGGATTACGGCCGTGATGTCACTTACTTTAGAATTAAAGTTATAAAACTTTGCCATTGAACTTGAGAGAGTACCCTTCAATATAGACAAGGAAGAGTCTTCTGTTACTATAGTATTCGGAACCAATACGGCATACAACGGGTCATAGGGGGCCTCCCCCTTGTACCATTTATCTCCTCGCTGGGTGATCCGCCCTCGCCATAGTTTGGTGTGGCCCGGGCCTTCAAATAATAAAACATTTGTTTTGCTAATTGCGCCATCGCGGCGGAGAATTAGTGCGTCCATGGCCAGAAGAGTGTAAGTCGGTGACGCTGTAGAGTGTGGTGAACTGGCTCGCGGCTGAGCGATGCCTACAAATAGAGTTACATGAGGAGATTTTCCTTCGAAGGCCGTGTCTAAAAATCGTTTTTGAACCCAAGAAAGAGTCGTAGTCGAGGATTGAGCTAATTCCTCGTTATCCGGCAATTGAGCCAGCGGGTACCGAGAGACAAAAACACCAGGTTTTGGGGTGGCAGTTTGTGTCAGATATTGTAATACGCGGCCTGGGTGGGCGTAAAGTGTATCTGCAATCTCTGGATTGTTAACTGCCACCAGATACACTATAGGGGAACTATTAATTTGAGGTGTCCGCGAAAGTATCGTATGATTATTTACGTCCACCAGGAGAGATAATTGAACCTGCATCTGTAATGAGTCGGGGTTAGATAGACGAACATGGTCAATATTAATCCCTAAGTTGGTGTTCCCCAGCGCGATAGCCATTAGTCACACTCCTCCTCGGAAGGTTTGTAGATGTCCCTAACCAAAAATTCTTTCGTGCTCACCACGTTTGCTATCGTAGAATCGGCGCGGAGCTCTTGGAGGTTAATAAAACTTAGATCCTTGAGGCTAGCGTGTTCGATGGCTCGGTCAAATGCTATATTTAAGTATTTTCCCACATTCATCGATCCTACTGAGTTCACGGAATCCGGTGCGAAGTAGAGGCGGTCGACGCCTAGGCTCGTACTATGAAACACCTGTATATCAAAGTTCTCTTTTTTATAAAGCGTATTTTTTTCTTCCACTTCAAAAATAATCTTCCCATCTACTAAACGGAAAAAGGTACCATCGGGAAACAACTCAGAAGAAATCTCTTGTACAGCCTCGATATAAGATACCTGATCTGTGGTTATAGACGGCGACATATTTTCAGGCATAATAAAGGAGTCTGCACTGAAGCTTATGGAGGCCGTTGCCGCAAACACCGTGTTACCCATGTAGCCAGCTGGAAGGGGGAGCTTCTCGACATAAACAGGATAATTCATATCAATATTTATTTGAGGAATTAGTTTGTGTGCGTCGCCGCCTATTTTCTTTTCGATTAGTAGATTTTGACTAGAACTTATTTCACCTTTTAGAGCAGATATGCTCCATGCGGGGTACTTATTGGAGGAAAGTTCAGAAGTACCGAGGGGTTTCCACTCAAATCCATATTCTTCAGGCTGCTGTTGGAGAAGAGGATCGTTATAGATAGTATCTAAATACGTATCTTGAACCACAAAAGAGGACCCTGTTATCTCTATCCCATATGCCTCCTCAATATTGGTCCTAATTATTTGATTTTTAGTTGCAACTCTAGTTTCAATGCCGGCTGGGGTCGAAGGAGGGGCTGTATACGGGCTCTTCTCTTGAATTCTCGGTTCAATACTATTTTGCCCTTCGCCGTTGCGGCCTCCCCACGAAGAGTCATACATAATGTCCTCATCAAAAAAGGCGTAATATTCTGGGTTGAAGCGGCCGCGGGCCTGAAGATTTCGGCCCCATGGGGTCAATACTATTTCCAAGACATCTTCTTTAGGATTAAAGAACTTCATTTATTCATCTCCAAACCAATCCGGGTCGATCAAGGGTGATGAACCCAAGCCGGGCAGCGCTGCAGCTGTCGCGGTAAAGTTGCTGGTTGGAACTGCAGGTGCAGTTGGGATATTCTGCGGTGCTGCGGAGGCTGCCGTCGGACTTGGGGGCGCCGAGGGGGGAGCATCGTCACAGTCTCCGCCGCGGCCGGTGTATGTAATACTTTCATCTATCTTAACTAGTTCGACCAAGGATAACCAATCGTACGGCCAGTTATAAGTATACTTATTTCTCGATCGTGATCTCGTATCTGTCTCTGTTATGAGTTGAGGCTCGCAGGGATCGTCTATTAATTCTGTCGTATACTGCTCACGGAAAGACTCAAAATTAGATTGGGCGCGCTGTTTAACTCTAAATACGAGCCATCTTAAGTCCTCCCGTAACTTGCGCGTTGTTTTATTAATCAATTCCCCAGCGCCAATGGGATCAAGCTGAATTCGCGCGTCGTGTTGGAAAACAGCTGTACAGGGGCTCGCAGTAGGATCCCGGAATTTTTGTGGTAATACATTTTGCCAGATATCAGTTAGATCTTGTTTAGTAAGATCCACGTGGAATTCAAAAACATACATAGCTACCTTTTCTTTTTCAAAAAGCGGCGGGAATATGTAAGTCTTGAGATGTTGATCGATCTCTGGCGCCCTCCTCGCGGAGCGGGGGAGCTTAAAGAACTTTCTTCTTCCGTCACTAGCAAGAATAAACGGCACAGCTATGACGGCTTCTTTTACCCTAAGACCTTCACGTACTGTTCCGAGCCTTTTTTCAACTCCCTCTTCAAATCCCACGAGGTCTGCTAAAGAGCGCGGGGCCCGGTAGGTTTGGCCGGCTAAAGTTACAGATGTAGGAGTATCAATTGATGCAAACACTCCATTATGCCCCGTCGGAATTTGACCATATTGGTGCCACATTCCCACACTAGTGAGTCGCCGGTCCGCGTCTGCAGCCATAGGAGTGGCGGATTGAGGCGGTAGTGTGACGGAGGAAGCTATATCTGAGAAATCAAGGACGGGGCATTCCCACTTGGGCGCTATTTCCCATACAACTTCGAGATCAGTGGTGCCTTTAATTTTAGCCTGTCTTATTGTATTTAAATGATAACTTTCTGATAGCTGTTGAGCAAACCAATAGCCCACAGCACCAGTATGGTAATTATCTGACTCATAGTCGCGACTATAAATATACTTAGCATTACTCAATAAGTCACCTAAGGTAGGAGCGGCTCCGAAGGAAGCACTAGTCAAAATAGTCACAGAACTCTTCCCGTAGAAATATGAAGGAAGGTTGGGCGCCTGAGAAGCAGAGTGAACTATCGTGCTTGTGCCATTAATGCCGCCTGCCATGCCGCCAGACGCGTAATAGCTGGCGGAGGTTATAGAGGACCAAATATTCTTATTTCCCGCTGAGCCGCCGCCCTGATTTGTTAAGCTAATGCGCGCGTTGGCTGCGGAGCCGTTGACTGTACCAGAGATATTCATGGTAGCAGAATCATGAAGTTTATTAATGAAATTGGTAGCGGTGGTAGCGGCGTTTTCCGCTAGCAACTGAAAATCGGTACCAAGGCTCGGAGAGCCCTTCATAGTGAAGGTCGTCGTCGTTGCGCTACCGTCAGTGCCCCCATCTCGCAGAGTAAAGCTATCACCAGATGTAAGAGAATATCTAGCCATGGCTCCGCCGGCCATACCATGCACCTTCGAGAATCGATTTAGGCCTGGGTATCCGAGCGAATTGGTGACGGCAGTAATCGCGACATTACCATCGCTGCCAGTTGTCCCATTGGTCACCACCACTCGGGACGTGTTCAAGACTGTACTAGGTTCATGATTTGTTGCCGTAGCTGTAACATTAAATGCAGCTTGTGCATTAATAGCAGCTGCTAAGTTCGTTCCCGTTTGCATTGCACTACTAGTAATTAACGCCACCATCTTATCCTCGGCGCCTTCTGCGCAAAGGCCGGCCTGTTGCTGAAGGTAAAAGTCGAAAGCCGTAGTACTTCCGTCCGTGCCTCCATCAGATATAGTATAAGCATCGCAATTTAACGAACCAGTCCAGGAGCCGGTGGCTCCATTGGCGAAGCCGGATTTTGAGGCGCCGGCGAAAGTGTATTCAATACCGTAGTTGTAATCAGGGCCGGCGGTGCTCTGAGTGAGCTGAACGTATTCGGTACCTCCCTTATTGCATGTGCCGCCAGTCTTGACAAACGCGGAATTTGTAATGGCGGTGAACAAATTCTCGCGCTGAGTGGTATTGCTCGTTCCTACATTAACATCCCATTCGGTATTTTCCTCATTAATTACGGCTGTTGGGCCGTCGCTCAGAATAAAAGTATAAACGGTTCCGCTAGAGCCGGTGAAGTACATCCGTTGCCCGGCGACGTTGTCAGCGTAGCTCCATATTCTTACATAACCATTAGCTTTAACGCCTGGGCCGCGGCTGGCCGTAAGTAAGATGTAGCCGCTTGCAGCTTTGCCGGCAATTGCGATACTACTAGTCAGATCAATGTAGCCGGATGACGAAACTGCGCTTGTTGTCTGTGCGCTGCCGCTGTCTAAAACAAATGGTGCACCAAAAGCTGTTGCGCGATTATACATCTCGAAATTAGTACGGTCTGCGCGGAGATCCTTGCCCAGCGTACGTCTTAAATTAAATGTCATAGCGTAATGCTGACCGGCGATGACGTCTTCTTTAAACTGGCCTTCCGGCTTCGAACGAAAAACTGGGCGCTGAGATTCATCGATAAACCAATACATGCTGGAAGCCAAAAAGTTATCAATAGCTAAATTATATAACGGGCTGGCTTGTCCGGACCACCGTACCTTATTAAGTTGTGAGGTGGTGCCCGCAGACTGGGATAAACTAGCAGATGCAAGTCCATTATCATAAAAAGATCCTTTTGTGGAGCTAGAGCCGCTCACCACGTTCGCGGAAAATCCTATCGCGGGACGATACAACGCCTCAAATGGAACACGCTGGAAGTTATAGAAATTATCCGACCGGTTGGATGAGGCTGAAAGAAGACTAGAGCTTCCATAATTCACGATTCCTTCGGGGAAGGTGGTATTTCTACAATTAGCTGAAGCTGAGGCTCTAGGCTTGGAAATATCATATAGCTTTCCGGCTCTCTCGTGGGCAGTACAAATATGGCTTCCTACGGCGATACCAGATTTAACTGAATTGAGTAGGAGGGACGTCCATGGTTCCAGGAAGGCGCGCCAAGTTGCCCTATAGGACGTTTCTTTGCCGTCAGCGTCGGTCCCGTTAAGGGCGACGTCGTCGGTGATCGACTTAGAAAACAAGGTGCCAAGTTTAAGAGCATATTCTGCCGGGAAGAATCCTTCATACGGAAGTGGTTTTACTAAAGCGGTGCACATCAAGCCAAACTGAGATTTTTCTAAAACAGAGCCGTCAACCAGTTCCGCTGATTCTGCAGTATCAACGAACTTAAAGAATTTCATGAAATCTGAGTTTGCGTAGTCTCGGAAAAAGCCGTCTTGGGATGAGTTTGCATACTTGGAACCCGTAATCTCAAACCAATCATCGATATTATCGAGAGTAAAGAAGTCTTCTTTATTGGTCTCATAATATTCTTCTAAGTGTTCAGAGATGCGGAATTCTGGAACCAAGGAGTGGTCCTTTCCTATAAGCATAATATTCTTACTATAAACTTTATAGGTTTCGTGAGGAATGCGAGTATGATAGTCTGATGTGCCGGCATAGGTGCCTGACAATTGAAATTCAGTTCCGCCGCCGAGGGCCAAGTTCCCGTACGTGTCTGAGCCCACAGGCACTTTCCAGGCATAGGTCACGGCGCCAGAGATAGAATTTCTCCCGGCTTTGCCGTAGCGGCTATACGAATTTTGTAGTTCTCCATCGCCCATTGAGGCGCCAGGGTTGATTCCAGGCAAAATCGGAACAACTGTTTTAAAGTTAACATGTGCATCGAGTGGCCACGCGCTTTGGCTCAGAATAATTTGTCCTTGTGAATTGCGAGTAGTAAAGCCCTGTTGAATAGGGATGGATGTCCTCAATTTACGGCGATCGTTCCAATATCTATCAATACTAAAGTTCTGTCGTAAGAATGTGCGACCCAAATAAGAATTATAAGCCGCAGGGTAGACGCGCTGGCGGTATACCAACGAGATTCCTGAAATAGCAGCCCCCAAATCACTATCGTTATTACTTTTGAATATCAAATTATTAATACGATTTACGTATAAATCAGCAGCTGCAGGGTTAGAACTATTAGGTACGCGGCTGTTCAAGTCATAATCAGCGAAATTAATCAACTTATTCCCATACGTATTGGTAAGAACCACATTCGAATTTGCGGCGCCGTACTGTACACTGGCGTCGGCGGCGTTTGTGGTCTGCTGAACCTCGGGTGTGAAAGCACTAACCTTCATGCGATGAACAATTGGATGTTCTTCCGAATACATCGCGGGCTCGACATACTGGCGGAAGGAATTTCCTCGTGTAGAGTTTATTTCTCTATCGTATGCTGTTTGTGTAACGATAGTAATAAGATTATTTTTCCTATTATGCCTCATCACGGGGCTCTCGGCCACCCTCATTTGTTTCCAAGAGGGCCACTGATATGGACCGTTGCGCATAAGCATCAAATGATGAAAAATATCTCCTATCCTAACGCGGCGTTTAAGCTTCTCATCGCGGGCGAGAATCCGATAAGCTGTGAGATTTTTTGTGAGTGGGTACCCTAACGTATTGATCGAGGATGTTATCGGATCATAGAGGAGCAAGTTTAGATTATCAAAGTTGGTTTCGAGACGTGACATCCAACCGCTGGCCGGGGATTCGTCAATCTCTACTGCCGGCGTTGTAGAAGAGGTTATCACCGGCAACGTTGGTATAAAATATCCGCCGCTTAGGTGTGAGTAGCCAAATATAGAGGCTCCCCGCTGTAGGGATGATGTTACCCACATATATCCCTGGGTAGACCGTGGGATCGGATGTTGGATATACCAGTTATCATACCAGGATGAAGTAATATAACTCGTAGCACCAGTTTCTTTGATTCGCTTTCGAGGATTCATGTTAACTTTGTGCCAGGAAGCAGACAAGCGCGTCTGGGTAGGACTCCCGTAAACAGCATCAAGACCATACTGGCCACAGTGGAGGGTCTGAAGTTGCTTAAGGCCTCGCTGGTGGTTAATTTGATCCACCACTCTTATGCTTCCAGTTATAGATTTGTCTGGAAGGACGCTGGTTGAGCCGCTAGTGGTACCGGGATATCCGTAATCACGAACTCGTAAGTTTCGATATGGAAGTACACTATAGACCGATTTCTCTTCATGGGGTGGTTCCAGATACCCGCGTGATACAGATTCGTAAGAGCCGGGTGACCTAAACAAGCAAACCATCACTGTCTCATTGGAGTTGGGACCATCACGGTTTGGCAGTTGATAGTCTAAGTTGCCTCCCACATTAGGTGTTTCGGTAGTGGGAGTTAAAAGCGGGAATCGGCCACGAGTGGCTAATGTCTCGGGATAACTAGCAAAACTGAAATTTGTGCGTTCGAAAAACAAATCGTTAGTAGTGCGGCCCGGCGCTTGAATAACTTGCAAATTTTGATTATAATTGCCAATACGGCCGTGAGCTATTGTACCCGAGAGTCTGGTGCCTAGTGACTCAGTTGTTATTAAAATATTACTAATATTAACCGGCCGCTTGGTTCCAACATTGCGCCACAAGTTACCAACCGGAGTATTTGGATTTTCAGTGAATCCGGTGCCAGCCGTATAAGACGTAAAGTTGGGAGGCAAAAGGCCGATATTGCGTCCCGATATAAAACCCCCTCCTGAGGAGGAGACCTTCTGATATCCTAGGCGTATCAGCCAACCTTCTTGACGCGTCGTGGCCATTGGCTCAACGTGTCGATACTCGCGGCCGCCGACGAATCTTTCAGCAAAGGGGCCTTGGAGGGGTTTCCGGCCGTCATTACTGATTAAATCATCATGTAAATTAGTAAGAATAACATCCCTCTTGAGCTCGTAATTACGTGGGCCTGAGGAGTTAAAATCCGCAATCGATGAAGAATACATACTAAATGGAGCACCAACGTTACCATTGCCTCCCCATGGAGATGTGAATGATGATCCGCTTTCATTTGGGGCCCCCAATAATGAAAAGCCTAGACGCGGCGAAGGAGTGGGGATAGTCGGACTATAGCGGGGCCTCTTTTTAAACCGCTGAATATTGCTCCCCGTTGCTGGGGCCATCATCACCTTTGCCGGAGCATTCGTCGGCCCAACCTTTCCCCCAAAAGGTCTTGTTTCTTCAAAAACAATGCCTACTTGTTTGTTCGGAGAAAAGTTAGAGCCGGGGCTGAGAGGTGTACGCAATCGAGCGCTGATTCGATAGGGGCGATATGGAATTCGTACGCCATATTCAATTTTCCTCTTGGCCTCCGGGACGTTCTTCTTATCTTCATCTTTACCCGGGTGGGTGTGCGGCGGCTTCCATGGTGTGTCCTGTGAGTGGTGACCCGGCTTATCGGGCGAAGGGCTGTCGGATTCTGGGCTCGGGGCGCCACCACCGCCGGACGGCGCGCCGCCAGGGTGGAAGGGGGGATCCGGCAGGTTTATGACCTCCGGCGGCGTTTCGACACTAGGAGGGGCGCCAGCGCTGGCCGGCGCGTTGGCATTGTTGTTGCCTGGGTTTGTCGTGGCGGGGCTTGTCAGGGTGGTCGTAAAAACGTCGGGGTATCTAACAATTCTGGGGATACGATGCTGGTATTTGTTCCTCTCTAATATATGACTTTCTATAGTGGTCCGGATTGATTCACTAAAATCTGCGCCGGCGGGAACAAGCTGTTGCAAGATGCTTGTGAGAGCAGAGTCAAACCATTTATAAAACTCAATATAGTGATCAAGGTCCGGGATGTTGCCAACACGTAAAAAGAAGTTCTCTCGTAAAATGCGTAAGTCCTTATATTCGCGGCGGTACTTATTAACCGGATTACCTACTAAATTATTAAAATCTACAATTTCAGAAAACATTTTGAGCATATTTTCCGAGATAGTCTGGTACATGCTCTTTTCGATGGCAAATTTAAAATTGATGGGACGTGAGTCTCGCTTAAAAATAATATCATCCTGACGATTGAGTACCTTAATCATATCCATCGAGGTAAGCTGTTCGAAGTTTAAGAGTTCGGCTGCCAAGACATAATCAGGATCTATGACTTGTGTAGAACTGGCTGGAAATCCATACCCTTGACCTGTATGTTGCGCTCCCAGTAAATTGCCTAATAGGCCATATTGAGAAGCCTGGGCTGCAACGGAGCCAGAGGAGAAGTCGGGAACTGTAAACTGACCCGAGGCGTTAGAGCCCGTAACGGTTTCAAAATCCCAGTTAAGAGCTAAGGTCTGATTTTGTTTAATTTCGGTGTTTTGCTGGGCGGCCGGTCCGTCAAACAGATATGCATTATGACTTGGGTTCTGGCGCCCATAGTTGTGTACATCTTGACCATGCAGCAGAAGGTCGGTTGCTGTAAGTTCATCAACCCAATAGCGACAAAAGCCCGGGCGTGAATCCGTACGAGTCAAAACTGCACCGGTGAAATCTTGGCGATGGGCGCCGACATAAACACGAGTGGAGCCAGTTATAAAGCCATATCCCACCGTGGTCGGGTTGAGAGACGCAGTAACGCTGAAGGAGTTAATCTGTGTTCCAGCATCTACTTGAGATCCCTTAAATTCTATAGTATAGTTAGGGGGTGACGAACCTGTAAAATTCCATCCCTCGCGGGTGCGAGATGGCTTAAGCGTAACAGCTAAAATCCAATTACTATTGCTGTATACATCGTCGAAATAAGATGAACTAAGTAAAGGAATTACTCCGCCGGCGGAAGAGGTAAGAACGAATCTAGCAGCGCGCGAGTTCCTCTCGTTGCGAACCGCATAAACTTGGAAATTAGCGTTATCCGGAGTATTCCATGTTAATGAATTCGGAGAGACTCCAAAACGTCCAACGGTGTGTCGGCCGAATAAAGAAGCGCTTAAATATCTAAACTCTTGGTTGCTATAGCCTTCGTCATATACCTCCGGCTTGTCAGGAAACAGAACATAGGTCTCAAGAGTAGATGCGTAGCCTCCGGTAAGCTGATTGGATGCGCTTAAATAAGATACTGAGTTACTGTTTGAGCTCGCAGTTTGTTGGAACACAGTGCTATCAAAGCGCTGTTTATGATTAAAATCAACAAACGTTTTCTTAACTGAGTTGAGTTCCCTGTTGTTCCGGATGCGATACTCGATGTTATTGCCATAAACATTAATCTTGTAAATTTCATCGTCGACACCGAAGCATCGGAGAACATTTCTAAAGGAGCGCAAAGTTCCCTTGCTCTTAAAAATGCTACTTAAATTATTGTAGATATTTTGATAAATAGCATTTTTAATATCTGTGAGGCTCTTCTGATAAACTATGCTCTCACTTCGGTCGCCGAGTTGCTCAAGAATATCTGCATCTAAAAATAACTCTGGTACCAACAGACCTTTGGCCTCTAAAAGACGGTTTGCGATCGTATTAGGTTTGCGAGAGCCGCTTACATATTGGATTGCATGAACTTCATTCAATTGTTGAATTTGTACATAGAGAGTATCCAGATAGCTACTCATAATTTGAGTTAACTTCTGTAGCTCGTTGCCGTTTTGACCGTCTGCCTCTTGTATCCACGATGGGAAGGTTGTAAGAAGCTGCGCTGGGTTATTTAAATCATGGGCCGAACCTGTTAGACCTAGGCGCGTTATCGTAGCCTCAACTGCCGGATGGGTACTATAAATAATTGGATCTTTAAACTCAGCAGTGGCCGCCTCACTTTCGACAATAGCTGAGCCGGTGTTACGCGAGCCGTCAGCAGAGTAGCCAGTCCAGGAACCATTGGTTACTCGACCCGAATAATCTAGAATTGTAGTATCATAGGAAGTAGTGCCAGTAATCCCTTCATTGAACTTGTAATAGACCCCTAAGGTGGTATTTGCCGGATCTGTGTTGGTTCCTCCTCCTACTTGTGTAAACCAATAGCGCCCTATATCCTTGGAGCTTCGCTGTGTTTTCCAGTAACGGAACTCATCGAGAGAGGCCGATAGTTTACCGGAATAGGCAGACGCTATGGGAGCAGAAGAAGAAGGGGCGGCGGCAAGGGCACCAATGGTGGCCACAAGGCCCCCTTGGATTGGGCCGATAGCGGACGCTGTTAGAGTAGTCAGGCCAGTACTCACATATTGTGTTTTATTCAAATTGCCATCAATATAAAACTTAGCTGTAATCGTGTTATTAAGGGGAGAATATGCCTGAATTTGATCATTTTCAATCTTGCCGCTGATGGCGAAGGCTGTCGGGGCGCCATTTACTAAGCTCGGTAATTGATTTGTAAAAGAGGGTACGTTTGTCCCGTCGAGTTGGTCGCGGGGGCCGTTGCCGAGTGGATACCAGGCGGTAAGATAATCTGCGGCACTATGACCCATAAGATCGTCGGGAACGCCGGAATTATATATTTCCTGGGCTTCTGCCAGGGAGAGTTCTTTTTTCCAGATACTTGCATTGTTAAGATTCCCGCCAAGGGAATATTGTAACAGATTGGCACTCTTACCGATCGTCGACGCCTGGTCGCCGCCCAGGAGGCCAGGGGCGCCGGCGGTCGAGGTGGAGTCGTCAGCGAGGACGCCATTAACATAAATATGTGATGCTCCGGCGATGCCGCCAGCATATGTAGCAACGACATGATACCATTCGCCGGTTGCAAGATTGACAGAACTCTTCCGCCAATTGGTGGCGGCATTTTTGAGGGTGATCTGGCCAGTGGCTGTGGTGATATAGAGCCTTCTGGTTCCGCCGCTATAGCCAAAGGACATCAAGTCCTCGGCGACTTCAGTAGAAGATCCATCACGATAGACCCATATTGATAAGGTGTATGGCTTCGCTGCAGTGCCGGCCCCACCTATAGAGGCATTCCAGTCATCCGTAACTCCAATTTGAATACCATCATCTATTCCATCAAAATTAACAGATTTTCCTTCCGTTGTATTTTTGAGCGAGACAGCATAATGTTGCCACTGATCATTTGCCACCGAAGCTGTGGTGACAGTGTTCTGCGCCAAAGACACCGATTGAAATCCCGTGGTGCCCGAAAGCACTGTGAGGCGCCATGGGCTAGCTGCAGCCGATGTTAACTCTAATCTAAAGCGACCGTACTGTGCTGAGCTCGTTAATTCATTATTCCACAGATCGAATATGACTTCTTTCTGAGTTTTAGTCGGGTCATAGGCTGCTTTACGCATCCAAAACTCTAACGTTGTACCGGTGGCCAAATTAAATTCTAGATTTGATTTACGATTTTGGGATGGTTCCCAAACATTGGCGGTTTGTGTGTGAGGCCCTCCTCCTAGGCCCGGGCCACCCTTAATAAAAATATATTCGGTGCTGGCAGGTAATCCGTAGCCCTGTGCAGCTGACGAAACCGCGCCCCAGCCTCCATAAGAAAAATTAATATACCCCGTGGTACGTGGATATTCATTATCAAAAACATGCTGATCTAAATACGAGCCACTGTTCCTCCATGCCAACCGTTCGTATAAAGAGCCGTCATATGGATAAGAATTATAAATGTACTTACAAGCATTAAGATAATATTGCTCTGCCGAGCCATATTGAGCAAACTCTTCTGGATGTGAAAAATTGAGATTGGGCACAAACCGTTTCTCATTGACAATATCGGCCGCGTGAAATCTCTCGGACTCGACATTATTGCCAATTTGATCGGCTGTTTTGTTAGCAACTGTCTTAACAACAGAAACCTTTTCGAATAAACCTTTAAGTGTCATCTTATCCTAATTATTCAGTAACCCTAAATTTAAACTCTTCAGGCTGTTCTATCCAACCTCCTATAGAGTCATTATAATAGGATAATTTAATTTTATACATATATCCGGCCTCCAAAAGCGACATGTCCAAGTCAAAGTAGTTGCCATCGCCATCATAGGATAAGAAGGTGTGATAGGTGGATCCCGTTCCATAAGGAACAGCGGCAAATGTGTCCGTAACCCGTTTAATTGTATAGGACGCACTCGTAATAATGTCAGTGGGGTTTTTAGCTGTAGAGACCGTGTACACTGTTGGGCTCCAATTCTTGTCTCGAACAAAGAAGCGGAATCGAGAGGTATCCTTTCGAGAATAACTCTTCTTAAGATATACGGCGCTTGTTGCCTTATTAAAAGTAGGTGCCACGCCATAGCGAGGCATCAACTCTGGATATAAAGAGCCGGTAAAATATTGAGTAGTGCCAGAATACCATACATCAAACATGGCTTGAAGTGGAGTAGTGGACGCAGTGATACAGAGAGATGCTGAGTAGACGCCGCGGCTAACATATCCGCCCGTTACATGAGTTTTTCCGTTATGCAAAAGCAATTTGGATCCGGTGGGGGCCGTGGAGCCAGAGTAAAGAGAAACGAAAATTGAACCTGTGCCCACTGCAGGAATATTAACCAATCGCCCTTTTACGTAATTGTAATAATAAAGACGATTACGATTGTCGATAGCTGGCGCATTAGAGCTTGAATAATAAAAGTTTTCACGATTATCCATAGTACGCGAATCCCATCGTGCCTCTATTGTTGGTCTTTTAAAGAAGTATTGAGAAGATCGAGCTGAAAATCGTTTTGTATAATATGTGTCGATTGAGCCGACAGTGTTCTGAATAGCGCCACTGGTGTCGTTCCCCGTAGAGCTTGAATAGTACGCCTCAAGAGTATCAGGGAGCTTAATGATCAGTCCATTATTTGCCAGTGTGCCGGACATCCAACGCTCTACCGTGGGGGATATGTCTATTTCTAGATCCTCCGGGCCCTTAGCGAAGCTAGCTGAATATACCGGTAATGAATTATAGTGTCCTCCAATGTCGGGAGAGGCAGCGGGGCCCCAGATATTACCCGCGGATCTCTTCATCCAATTAGCGGTACCTATATCACTATACTCTTCCATGTCGAGGCCAGTGCCCTCCGACCACGACTGTGAGACGGCATGAATATTGAGCGAAAAGTCTTGAGGCAGTGTAAAAGCAGTTTCTACATTAAACAGACGTAGAAAAAACGATACGTTTCCTGATGCGGGCAACGAGCCGGCCGTCCGGTCAGAAGACAAAGTTGCAATAGGAAACTGTACCAAGGTCCTTGCTAGTTCTTGTGACTTGCCTTTAGCTGACGAGGATGTCTGGCCAGATATAGAATAGACTTCGAGCGAGTCAGCATACCCCATATTGGAGCCCGTGCCGCGGGTCGTCAGTGTATAATCGTAACCATTGGTGATAATGGTGTCCTGGCTCGCGATATAGCGCCTGATTCCCATTATGTAACACTCCCTTGTATGTCGCCGCCCGGGAATTTCAATTCAAAAATCACATCCACTGGGGCGCTGATAAAACGACCATCGACAGACATGCTCGCATCAAAATTAAAACTACTCTCGGAATACGGTGTCCCCTGCCGATGTAAAATAGCTACATCTAACACATCGACGACGCCCGGTACTCGATGCAATTCTTTATAAATATCAACAATTTGAAGGGACTCTCCTAAATCAAACCGGCGCCGGCTGTAAACATTTCGTAGGCGCTGGGTTGCCAAATTTACAACGTTGAACCGGTTCTCCTCATAATCTGCCACTATAGTAAAATTTATCCCAAAATTCACCACGCGTGCGTCGCGAATATCAATTGTATCATTAACCATTTTATAGTTCGCGAGCCATGTTTTTAAGTTTTGTTTGATTGTCTGATTAGTCGTAGTGAAGAATCCCTTTTGATCGTAAGATATAACAAACATGTTTAAATTTCTTTTAAAAGAATTAAAATCCCTTTCAAAAGAACAGCGTTGGATTCCCCCAAAACTAGGAGGCATCGCGTAACTAATTGCCTTATAATCTTCTAAAGTAACGGCTCGATTTTGTGCGGCGAAATGACTATAAACACGCTGTTTAAGTTCGTCTACATTCGGGATAGAAACACTTCCAACGATTGGCTCTTCATTAGATACTTCCAATGAGTTCTGAACAGTGCCTATTTGGCCGGGATTTAAAGCTGTACTATTCTTAAAGGCAAAAAGAGGAATAGCAACACCTGACAATTTCTTAGCGGCGACATTCACATCCTGGGCATCATTTAGTCGATAAACAATGGTGAGGCGTGTATTAGAAGGGCCCACTCCAAACTTGTCTGTACTAGTTAAATTAGTGGGATCAAAATCAGGTTGAGTAATATAGTCCCGGCCATGTAATTTTAAAACAATTTTACTCGGGTCTACCACTGACTCGTTCGTTAACTCCTTTTCTGATCCGTACCCAAATTGAAGATAGGCCTGGTTGACCGTCTTCTCTAAAGTAAACCGTCGCGTGACCGGGATGGCCTTTAGGATTGATGGAGCGGAGTTTCGGTCTGCATTATTATTAATAATTGCTTTGAAAACGACTTCCTGGGCCAAATGATCAACCTGATAATAACGATGGCCCTCTGAATCTGTAACACGGGTGATCTCTACGGGATTGGCAATATCGAGGAAGACTTTACGAAATTTTGAAAATCCGCCAATATCTACTTGTTGGCTCCTAAGCTGCCCAGAGATTACTGTGCCAGCGGACTTAACTGCATAACTAGTGGGCACCCCTGTTACGGAGTCGACTTTATCAACCACTACGCGATTAGAGGTGACCGAAAAGTCTACATCATTGATTAAAGTAAATAGTTGGCCCCCCTGCGCAGTGAAGGTTGAGTTAGCTTTTAGAATAGGCATATACGCCTGGTTTGGTGCGCCAGCACTGTCAGCCGGCACAGAAATGTAAAATTCAGCAATCCCTGTAGATGAAAAATCAGTTGAGTATTTATACCCCAGCTGCCGGGCGATTTTAACTACATTTTGATATTCCCCGGCAGTGTCTAAAAAACTTTCATTTAAATTGTAATCCAAATAGAATGATAGAACATCCCCCACGTAAGATACTGTGTCTAATACTAGGGAACCAAAGCCAGCAGTATTAAAATCTTGGTAGGAATCAGGATAATATCGCTTTACATAATCTAGTAAGCTAGCGCGGATTGATCCAAAATCTCGCCCCGCATAATTAATTACCTTTAGCTGTTTTGTGCTATTGTTTGCCCTATCATCTGCCATTTTTTAAAGATCCCATATAATTCTTAGGTCGCTGTCGTCGTTGATAAAATTTCTATAACTTCAGTGTCCGTATTGCCCCCTAAATTGTAATGTATTGCCATCTTTAGAAGGTGATCGCCAGCCTGGGAACCTTCCGAGTCATTAAAATGGATGTGCTCTAATTGTATAAAATTCATATATCTGGCGACCTGGGTTCGGATCTGTTGTCCTATTGTTCTATGCAGCGCTCTCGTATTTTGCTCAAATAAATAATGGCGTAAGCCTGCCCCAAAATGGGGATCCATAACCCGCTCGCCGGGAGCTGTTAAAAGTAAATTTTTAAAATTTTGTTGAACCACTGCACTGACAGTTTTATTCAGCGAATAAGCGCCGACGTCGTTATCTATTAGCAGCGGAAACTTGGGGGATATACCAATCATGCTCTACCTCTCCACCCCTAATTAGTCTATAGGAATATTTAGATCCCATTAAGAAGGGGGCCATGACCTTTCTGTGCACGCTGGGTCCACCACCACTTGGGACGATGGGAATTGTGATAGCTGCAATAAAAGATAAATTATACCGAAAGGAGTAATCGGCGGAATCGCAAAAATATATGGAATAGACCCCTCTAAATCTATCCCATCCTTTACAGAGATTATAGGTTTCATGGATGCGGGGAAGTCGGAGGGATAGTGCTCGTCGATCCCCTCACGGATCAGGCCGAGGACGTCCTCCAGCGACAACGGAATACTTGGAATCACGGCATTCGGGTCGCCGGCTAAGGACATATCTTGTACTTCGGGGCCCCAGCATGGAGCGCCCGGGGGATTGAGGCCTGCCATGGCTTCCGAAATCCCTCCGACACCCTCAGCGATGGCTTTAAATTGTTCTGCCGATTCGATAGACTGAAAAATCTGTTTAGACACATCGCGAATGACCTTAGCCACAATCACATGAGGCTCTGTAAGCTCCACCACGCCCTTGAGGATTTGCTTGGGGGTCTCCTTCAGCATTGTACTAATGAATGAGGTACCTAGGTTGCCCAGCTGGCTTGTAAGGCCGTCCATGGCGCTATTCTGCAAGGCACTTACGTCACAATTGCTTGTAGCGGTATAATCATCCCCTGCAAAAGCTGCTTGCAATGCTAGAACGATAATTTCCTTTGTATCTGCAAACATCTCTGTGGAGTCGAAGTTCCCAAATAGCGTTTGTATTTCACCTATGAGATAGAGGAATTGAAGCACTCTTCCCACATCCAACAATTGTTTATTACCAAAAAGGCGTTGGACTCCCGCATACGACGCAAGATTTTGAGCCATCTGCTCTCGGTGATTATCGTAGGTATCATCAATAAATGCAGAAAAAGAAGCATTAGGAAAGGTCTCAAGATGATTTGTGAACTTATCTCCAAACAAAAGGTCGGAGACGTCGATACGTGTACTGTAGGGGGTTGCGATATGAGCAAGGTACGTAGGCATATCTCCGTCAAACTTATAGAAAAAATACGACTTATATTGTTTTATTATATTGCTGTCCACCCCGTTCAGCAGGTTTACCAAGGTACGCGAGTGGCCATTGTTGGGGTATGCACGTATAGTAGCGTCCGTGCCGTCAACCGTGGCCGCGGCAGGACTCAGAGATACGAGACGAGTACCCATTTCTACGATAGGAAATATTATTTGCAGCGCGTCGGAGATCGCGTTGCCCGATGGCTGGCCGGGATCCTGGATCAACGGGCCGTCGATATCTTGCTCCCGCAAAGCTGCTAGCAACATATTACCAAGAGACGTCTGAAGTTCTTCCTCTGTTTCATAGTCGTCAAACATGTTTACTGCCGCTTGGCGCATTCCGGTCCAGCCGGCTTGGGAGACTGTGACGCCAGGGATGGTGCCCGGGGACCAGGCCCAAGAGAGGAATGGATATACATTATTATTGCTCACGTTGGTCGCACCCGTCGTCCCAACGCCGCCGCCTAATTCAATTCCGTTTTTATCGTGTTTTGCCTCGAGGTACACATAGATGCCTGCCTCGTCGCAGTCGACGAGCGGGTCAGCGTCGGTGAAGTACGAGCTGTGGTATATTCCGGACTCCGGCGCAGCTGCTTTCGGGTAGACTTTTTCCATTCGAGCCACAACGCGATAATTCTGGGACTCAAACAAGGTATACCAGTTCTCGTTATGAGTGCCGCCTTCAGGTGTTATTTGGCCGTTGTACCATTTTGCGCCTGCGTTCCACATGACCACGTGGCCAAGCCCAGTGCGGCGTTGTGAGGTGACTTCGGTGGTGGGGTCTAAGTACTCAGCGTTGGCGTTGAGCATCTTGCCGCGGCGGCTGCAGTAATTCAAAAAGCGCAGGCGCGCTTCAGCCAGCACCTTGGTGCACTGCCGCTCGGCAACATCGGCGAATCCATAATCTCCTCCTGTCCGTATAGGATTCCACGCCTGTCGTGTAATTCCTGCTTGTTGATCAACAATATTCTCCCCATATGGAAAATTGCCAAATTTTTTGTCAACTAGGTCTCTTAACTGCATTACTGGCCATGAAGACTTAAATACTAAGTCGCCACTACAGGTGATGCTTACTTTCTTACTATCACGAGGAGTGTCAAGGTGACCCGATTCGACTATGCGTTTCTGGAAATCCATGGTCCAGTTTCGAATTAATGTATAGTCCGACATGAGGTACGGGTTCGATCCATTATCCCCAGAGCCCCATGGAATAGGATCGTTAATATCAAAGTCAGGATTTGCAGGATTGATACCTAAATACATGCCCATACTTTGCCTTCGTTGGCGCCAGCCGGGCATTTCGTCATTAAACCAAGCATAAAAAGTAGTATCATTGTTGCCTCGGGCGGTCGCTTCGGGCGAGCACAACTCGTTAGCAGCTGCAACCGAGCCGCGCCAAGTTGCGCCATCCGCGTCGCCAACATATTCCCTTATTTTAGAATTAATCTTATAAGGAGTGGTGCCTCGCAAAGAGAAGGGAAGCGGCAGGAATCCCTGTATCCGGCCGTCGGCTAATTGTGCAATTGTCGCAAACATCCTTTTAAACGCATCAAAGCCAATATAATATGTATTAATCTCATCGGTGGACTCGACGCCGCTCTGGTCCAGGGCGGCGCTCTGGTATGTGGTGAACCCTAATCCTTCGAGGGGGGTTTGGCGTTCCAGGGTCGCCGCGATTTCGTTCAGGCGCCCGGCAGCGAGCTGTAAAGTTGAGTTTCCCGAATTTTGGATGGTCGCGATCAATTCATTTATTTTCGTCAGATTGACCTGAATTTTAAAGAACTTTTCTAGTACGAGTCCTCCGTACGTCATAAACGAGTCAACCTCTTTATTGGCTTTGATGACCTCTGCTGACTCATCTGTATAGTCCGTGCCGCGGCGAGTTACATAATTATCCCATATCTTAGACCCTTCATTCACATAGTTATGAGCAAAGAAAAAATAATTCCTCGGGGTGCGCGTGTCTTCCATCCCTGAGGATTTCTGCCATGTCGCGATCGCATAATCCGGGTCGTCCGTCGGAAGACCATTTGTGATAGTGCCGTACTCTACTTCCGCGTCGTCGTCGTACGGTCTCATAAGTGGCAGCTCATCTGCAGCGTCAATCAGTTCCACGTGAGGAATTCCATGAATTAAGAAAGTCTCGATCGTATTATTTCCTAACAACTTAAAATATTCGTTAATGGTGGGGCCGGCTTTGAGCAGCCGGTTTTCAAAAAGATATCTCACCGCAACTGCTTGCAGGGCCGAGTTCTCGATACTGGGTGACATCGAGATGGGTGGGTCCGCGGACCATGCAGCTGTCAAACTTGTTATAAGGTTGACCTCGTCGCTGCCATACCCCCACACATTGGCTGGCTCGCCGGAGATGGGGAGTAAGAAGCTTCCATTAGCTTGGACTTCTCTTTTTATAATTTTCTTTACTGTCAGCGCGGCTCCCTTGCCCACAATCGGAGGTATCCCCGGAACTTCAATTGCGATAAAGCCTTGATGAATGCGTCGGGTTATCGTCTGCGATGCCAATTCCTTCACAATGGTTTCCTGTTCCCCACCCGAGAAAAAATTTATACCAAACTCGCTTACAATAAAAATATTCTTAAGAATAAAATCCACAACCAATACTTGCATATATGCATTTACGAGGCCAAGTATCCCAGCATCGCGGACGGGTCCTAATTCAGTTTCTTGATCGGAACATCCATTATCCACGAACTCTTGAAGCGACTCTCTTTTAATTTGATTCGCGTCAAGGAGGTCTATATCACCGGGTTGGCCGTCGCTGCAAAACTTGGGGAATAGGCTAAAATTTTCAAGCGCGCGTGGAGAAAAAAGATCAGAGTTCGCAATTTGGTAGGCGAACATGTTAATAAGTGAAAAATAAGCAAAAGGATATATTTTTTTAGTATAAATGGCCGCGGAAGGGAGCGATGGCGAAAGGCCATGGGAACCTAAGACGTCTAGTACTGACTCCGGGCCGCTGGCTATCGCATGCAAAAAAGACTCGCCCTCTAGAATTCGGGCTGATATTTGGTTAGGAGTTGAAGCAGGGCCCAGAAGAGCGTTAGCGGCCGTACCAGTAGTGGCATTTATATCCCCTGCGGTTATTACGTCGTTGAAAATATTTATGGTATCCCCGTATACATGCGTGCCCTCCTCGTTCGCTAGCTGAGGATCACCGGGGGAGCCGGGGTTGCCTGAGCCTTCTATGTTATAGACCACCGTTTTACCAAACCCAGTATTGGCCGCATTCGCTCTAATATTAACTAAAAATGCCCAATTTCTGACAAGATCTTGGAGGTTGGCATTCAAGGGATATTCCGGGAGGCCGTGTTGATCGAACAATGGGCAGCTGCCCACTATATAGTCCTCAATAGTTTCGTATAGCCGTTGAGTGGCCGGCGCGACGGCCCAGGTAAGGGCCGCGGTCATAGTACTAAGTGATTGGTTTTGAGCATTTTTGATAGCATTATCAAGGGTCTGCTGAAGGCCGCCGAACTCTCCATATGTGCTAGAGACTTGAGCGGGAATTAAATTCTCCATCATGGAGCCCAGACCGGGCGGGCCGTCATTGGGGATTCCAGAAGCAAAGGGTCCCGTGTTCATGGCGTCTTGAAGTTGTTCTAGTTTTTCTTGAAGTTCGGCATTTGCTGGTTCATTGGGGTCCGGGATTATAAGCTGAGTTTTGTACGCGCGAAGATCAGTTAAAAAAGATTGTTGTACGGGGGACAATACTGCATCGATAAGTGAGATAACGGAGTGGTTATAGCTCGCGATATCGGAAAGGCTCGGTACAATGCCGGCGCCGCAAGCCATATCCGCGGCAATATCCTTGATTCCATTTAAAATATCTAGCAAGTCATCAAAGGCATCTCCCAGAGCATCTTCAATGTCGCAGGGATCTATGCTTGTCAACTCAGGCACCAGTGAATCGTAAATGCCAAGACAATATGCAGGATCAACTAAGTCTCCCAAGCATCCAAAAAATACTTCTAGTTGCCCAATGTTAAATTCACTATCGACCACAAATGTGTCATGAACCGATTGGTATGACGGTCTCTTTAGTAAATTGGTTACAATCTGTAATACTTCATCAGACGCTGTACGGTTAAACAGATCGCAGGCTTCTCGAGCCGTAATCAAGGGTGCCAGGGCCTCTAAAAAACTTGTAATCTCTATGATGTTAAGCCCAAAATCTTCATAGCAATCTTGAGCAGTAGTAGCAATACTGGTAGGATTAGGCCAGGAATCAATAATGTGCGGTAATGGTTCTGAGGGAGGCGCCGTTTCGGCATCTTCTGTTAAGCATAGGTCCCGGATTAACTCTGCTATGGCTTCCATGGCTCCGTATAAGGCACTCATTGCGGCGCTCTTAAGGCCGGCTTCAATTTGAGCTTGGAGTTCTTTATTTATACTAATAATCGGCAATTTCATGTTCACTGCCGGGAAGCGGATCTTAATTTGAGGAGGGGAGGGGAGAAGAGGGTCGATCCCCGGAACGAAGTCTGGCATTGCTCCCTGAAAACCTAGTCGGTATAAAAGACATTCGAGGGCCGCTTCCAAGAGTACATCAATCTTCCATGTTGCAAGCCATTTGGAAAACTCAGCGGTGCTGTCCGCTACCTTTTGAAGGTCCTTTGTTGCTTTTTCCAAACGTTTATTTAGGGTGTCCTCTACGCTTTTCATCTCTTTTTGGCGCGCCTCAAGAAAGGCCCGATTTAATACATCAGGCTGCTTTGCAAACGCACTAAAAATAGTTTTTTCGGCAGATGTTTGCCCTAAGGGCCCCGCTTCACCTTCTTGGCTTTGTGTGGAGGCAAGATTGGCAACTGTATTGGTTTTGGGCGTACCAAAGTAATCTACCTCTATACCGGCATTTGACAAAAACGCATCAACAAATTGAGTCCAGTTAAGTTGGGTACGGCGGCGATTGGCGAGTGTATCAAAATGAGTAAGGATCTCGATTACATAGGGATTTGTGCCCTTAGGGGGCTTCCACTCCGGTCGAAGGCGTCCGGGCGCTAGCGGGCCTGCCGGGCCGGCGACGGCCCCAAAATAAAATTCAGTTCCTTTGTTGAGGATTATAGAATCAGCGTTAGTATCTTCTAGCGTTATGGCGCCCTCGGCCTGGGCATATGCTACTCTTTTGGGGGGAACCAGAAAGTTAGTTTTATAGAGCTGGACCGCAACCACACGAGGATCTTGTTTGTGCAACCTCAGGCGCATCCACGTAAAATTAGACTTTTTTAATCCATTAAAATTAATAAATGCATCTAAATGTTGAAAAAATTGTTTAACACGATGATAGAGAGCGGCAAATTGAATTGCCGGGGTGATTGACCCCTGAAAAAACTTCACTTGCTGATCGTATATTTTGAACGCTGTGTCTAGATTTTTAAGGAAGACTGGGATCTGGCTAAACCGAATATCAACATCAGCCCAGTGGGGAGCAGATCCTCGTAGGTCCACGAGTTGGGCCATGGTGCGTACACCGCGGTTGTACTCTGGGTTCGAAGCTATCGATTCGTTTGTCTTTGCTGTCAGCAATACAACAGGATTAGCCAGCTGACGTTTAGGAAAATAAACATTTTTAACCTCTAAATCATCAGGACCTAGGGCGTCAGAAGAAGATCCATAATAATCCAGGATGGTATCTACGGCCCAGGTTCGCAAAGAGAGTGGAGCATAATTGTCAATATCCGGGAGGTTGCGTTCGATGACCGGCGAATACATAGTAATGTAAACAGTATCAGTGCCGTCCGTGTATGGCTTATTAATTTGGCGATGATACCAATTGCGTTTTTTGTGACGTGGTTCGATTGACATTTTCCTAGTTTACATGATTGAGCGCGCTCAATACATATTTTTCTCCGAGCGGGCTAAAATAGTTATTTTTGTCCGTAGCTTTGTTAACAACCATACTAAAGGCCGACACCTCGGTCGTGGCTACTAGTTGAAAAGTGCTTTTGATGCCTTCAAACAATAGATTAAAGGACATCGAAGTTGGGGATCCCCAAAAGGGAGAATTATGATTATGTTCCGTTAGCTTCTGGTTGAGGCCTTTCTGATACTTAATAAACGAACTGACGACCTCCCGCAGATCATCGGTTTCAGCTGCAACTGTGGAAAGAGCTTCGAGCATGTTCTCTCCCAATACCATGGGCTGCAGACCTCCTGCTCCTCCTGCTATTATATCGACACCGGCATTTGTCATGGTACGATTGGACGAAGAGCTGCGGGGATCTGAGCCCGCTACTATTTTAATTCCAGCATCCCGAGATACGAGACGAATAGCGTCTGCTTTCAACCCTATAACAGAGGTGCCCATATAGTTTCCAATAGACCCCTCGGGGAGACCGCCCGCCATAAGATTATCATCCAAATCTGATTTTTGAGATACATACACCTTCGCAGCATCTAAAATCATATTGGGATTATTGTATAAAGAGTTCCCCTCCGCATCCACATTGGTTGCATAATCGCCCATAGAACCGGCGGTTATATCGATGGCGCCTGCAGGGACTCCTTCGCCTCCGTATCCACTAAACAGATCGCCCGGGCGGTCGACTCCTATACATATTCCTGCATTAGTGAGTCCACACAAGTAGGTCTCAGCCGGGGCGAGATTGCGCTCGGGGGTACGATCCAATGTAGGCCTGCAGCCTAGGCCGGACTGGTCTATACGGGCTGAGGGGGCTGGTTTTGATGCTGACCCGTTTCTGTTTACAAGAGAGTCGCCGGCGACGTCGGTTATCTCGGAAAGGAGCTTGCGAAACGGGCTAACATATTTCAAATAGTTTTTCATTATACTGCGCTTGGGAGGTTCAAAGGAATTTCCTGGGGGTTGTCGGAAGCTTCAAGGTGCTGTACTATCGCTTTAAAATACGCGAGGGCAATCATATCTTGTCCTGTATGGCTGGACTGAATTTGGGCATCTTCTAAGTTGGTGAAGAATCCTATTTCCCCTAGGCACGAATCCATTCTTGTTTGGCTAAGTACATAAAAATTGGCCTCGTAATCATGCTTGTAAGTTTGTGTCGCCTGTAGGTATTTCGGGTCGAACTCTTTGCATGTCTGCAGCTGCTTTGTCTTTTTTCGGTTCATCTGGGGCGACCCATCGTCGTTCCACAACGGGGTGCAATCTATTGTCTTCCACTTGCTGCTAGCTGCATATTCCTCGCCGCGGCGAGATTTTACTTTCATGCCGGTTGCCGTCGACTTAAAGGAGTTATAAAGAGTGTCCCCGAAGGCATCGCTGCCGTCGCTGCCTCCGGAAGTGAAGATGATCACGCCGCGGGTTTTGTTCCCGTTGCCAGCTGCGAGTTCCTTGCTCGAGCCGGCTGCGTTTCCATGTAAACTAATATACAGCGAATCTTTGGGCTCTTTGTTGGCATATCTTGTGCGGGCTCTGAGAGAGACGTTAGATTGCTCTAAGTCGTAGAAGGTAACTGGCTTATCAATCTTTTTGCCGGCAACTACATCATGGACTTCAACTTCTTGTTCCTGGATGGTGATGGCTTCTTCATGTACGTCAGTGGTGGGGGTTGTTATATTCAGCAACATGTTAATCAGCCTCCACGCGACCTCTCTATTATATTCTCCCTCAAAAAGAGTATTTGGATCTCCGTGAGCACTCAAAGGGGGGCCGCTATAGTTCTTGAATGTATATTTTTTCCCCTCCGAAGGTTTCATTTGGTACTTCTCTCCCACCATACCTCCATGACCATAATCAATGTAAATTCTTTTGTACTTAGGCTTATTTTGGCCGGTCGAGCTCGGTAAATCCTCGAGGGAGACGTCCTCTCGGAATAGGTCAGGCTTCGGGCTGCTCAGATCTTCGGCTAGTTCGGCCTCCATAAGATGTTGCACGTTCATATCCAAGGCACTATTAATACGACCTACGTCTAGGGATCCTGCGCTAAATGTTGCACTCACCAGAGCACCTGTCACAATTTTTCCATTTAACGATTTATCGTAGAAAAACTCAGGATATACATCGATTAGCGATTGGGCGTGAGAATCTCGTGGATCGACGGTGCGTGGTATGGGCAGCAGTGTAGTATGAAAATTATCCATAATCATCAACTTCGCTATTTGTGCATCATCGTCGGGCAGGCTGTCGCTCGTGCTCTGGATTGCTGGATCAAGACGAAGGACGATGCCTACAACCGAATCAGCGTTTCCAAAAGCTGAGGGGGTTGCTGCATTCAAAATGGTCCTACGTATTACATCAAAAGAACTCTCAAAACGAGTATCAATTAAAGCGCTAGGAATCCACTTAGGCTTCGGAAACATATCATACAGAGTTCTTAATGTGTGGTTCGGCAGCTCGTCGTTTTTACCCATCGCTCTGATCCTCACTTAAGAGATCAAATAATTGTTCTTTATCATCGGCTGTTAAGCCAAACTGCTCTGATTTTTGTTTTTGAATTATCGCCGCCAATTTCACCATTTGTTCATTAGAACGTTGCAGGTTTTCTACATATTTGGCGGCAATAGGCCCGAGGTCCTTCCGGGCGGCGTCGGAAACTTTCATATCACTAATCGCATCCATAAGCAATGATTTTGCCATGGCCCGGTCTTCGCGAATATTCGTGGTAGTTTCCCCGATATATTCTTCTAATTTTAAAGGTCGCCTTTTTCCCATTTATCTTTAAATACCCTATATCTCTTTCGGAGTTTGTTCAGATTATTAACAACCTGTTTAGTGTTAAGACCGGTGATCTCCCGTAGATATAAGTAAATAGCTTTTTTATTGAAAATTTCAATATGATCTGCAGAATCTAAAAGAATACGTACAGCCATCAACACTCGTTTTTCATTTTCTCTTAACATAAAAGAGTCCCAAGTATCAATCTCTCCGTATAGAGAAGTCCAAAATTCTTGCTCTGTCCGAACTTGTTCGTAAGTAGGCTCTTGCGATATCAGCTTTTCATCGAACTGGCAGAGGATATCCTCCATAAAAACTTCTATGCGGTTGCGCTTTTGGGTCTTTTTTACCTGGTGTATAAACCAATTTTTAGTTACCACACTAAAATAAGAAAATGCTTTGGACCCCTTTGAGGGATCATACTTATTAAGAATAGTGGTGAGCCAGATTTTACAATCGTCTTTAAGATAGTCAATGTTGGGCAGCGTTGTAAATTTATATGTATAAATTATTTTATCGACCATCTGGTCGAAGGCCGGCTGAATATATTCTATGTATAGTTTAGTTCGAAGTTCGCGGTCCTCTGTGTTAGAGTACTTAACTATTGCATCTTCGTGTACTTGGGTGAAATAATGATTTTTATTCCGTTTCTTTCTCTTCTTCTTCGGTAAGGTCATCAAGTTCCTCCTCTAACTCTTCATCTAATGTATATTCGAATACATCTCTAAATACCTCAATTTCATTCTGGACTTCATCGATGCGTTGGACCATTTCTTGAATCATTGGTTCTCCATGATAATTATTCATACTATATAAAGACTTTACAAACACTTGAAAGGCTTTAGTGGTTAGGTGTAGATCTGCCAAAGTTTGCGAAATATACAGAAACTTTCGCAAAAGACGTGACACATACCACAATAATAGCCCATTTAGGCCCACCGAAAGTGCCAGAGAGAGGTAGGTTATCATCTCTTTTTCACCAATTCCTCTCTCTGACTCCGCAACTCTCGTCGACTCGTTTCAATAAATTCTTCTGTTACATCACCCACTTTCTTCGGTGATGTCTCTTTTTTTGGGGCCGTGGCAAAAGCTGTTAATACTTTTATCAAGCTATCTGCCCCACTGCACTTTGGACAATCCACCATACTTTCGGTGGAGAGATGAGACAAAGTCATGTGAGCGGTGCATGCTGAGCACCTATAATTATAGCGTGGCACTTTCCTCTAACGACCCTCAAGTGCGACGAGGCGATTGTGAATGTTCTCGAGGTGCGCTTCCATCTCCCGTGCTTGTGTACGCAGCGCATTGGCGACGGTATCTTCAACAATCTGACGGACGGCCGCATCGCTGACTGTAAAGGCACCGGTGGATTTACCATTTTTTGCTGATTTTTTTATATTACGTGGCATATTCTGTTTCTCCTTTCTCTATTTCTATTATTTTTCAAACTTTTATTCGAATCTGTCGAGATGTTCAATTACTCGTCACTATCGCCATCGGGGGCGCGGACGACGGGAGGGTTGGTAACAATCAACACTGTTCCTTCACCTTCATGTGTAGCTTCCTCAAAAACCATCTCTTTCAATGTTGGTACGATATCACTTTGTTCCATCAAAGATTTTTGAAGGGCCATCATAACGGCACCAACCGCTTGATCTGATAAATTCATCTTTTTCTCCTTATTTTGTGCTTCGCGTATTTACCGCGCGCATATCATCTTGTTATATATTCTATCTGTTTCTCACAGATAATTTAACCTGTTTATTCCACTCCCTAAAATTTTCTATCACATACTCAGGGTTTGGATGCCATTCGTAGGCAGACAAAAACAAAACAGGGGTATCGAGGGGATTCCAGTTGTCTAAATAACGTAGTTCGTTTTGGGGCCTCGACCATACAACATGGGGCGCCCCGCATAAGCTCGCTAAGTGCATTGGCCCCGATGAGGGACCGAAGGCGGCCTCACAATTATGCAGAATATCAACTAATTCGGTGAGGGGGGCGCCCCTTAAATCATCTGTTCCGGGGAGGACCTGGGCCTCCGCTTGAGATCCCATGCACGCAACGGTGTGCCCCTCTTTTGTACATAACTCTAATAATTCCTCCCATTTAGCCATACTCCAGTTATCTTCCTTCCGGATCGAGCGAGTTCGGATATGAAAAATATAATCATATTTCCGCCGTTGGCAAGAACCATAACGAATATAATCCGGGACGATCGAAGCATTCGCGAGACTCACAGAGTCTTCAAAACTAGTAATACCATCGTTGGGGATACCAATGCGCCGCGGCAATAAGACACTAGTACCAGGACTTACAAGCAGCTTTTTGTGTTGTGTAAATAAATCTTTTAAGCATCGTTGTATATCACAGCCGCGACGAAACCACTGGTCAGACGGGCCTCCAGGTGGTTCGTAATGTAAAATAGAAGAGGCAAAATCTTCATAAAGAAGGCTCGAGGATTCTCGACAAATTATCACCGTTGTGTCGTAGTGTTTGGCCAATGAGCGCAGATATGCCTGCCACGCAAACAATTCCCATCCAAATTCTCCTACCCACGGCCCAGCAACTAATGTTGATTTAGGCTGGTCGTTCATAGATCTCTCTGAAATCTTCGATTCCCTCTAGATGCTCTATCCATTGAGGCAGTGTGTCTTCTCTATGAAAAAGGCGACCCTGCTCATCACCATGGGATTGACCCTTTGCAATATGAAATAAATTGCGATGACCGTACGTTTTAGCACAGTAGTCTAACCAGTAGTCTTCGTCTTCTAACGAAACTCGTTGATATACATCTCGCATCCACTGAACCTTATGATTTTGGTTATGGTTATATTCAGTCATCCAAAACTCTTCTTTCGCATAAGGATTACATAAGAAAGAGAGATGATGCATTAGACCTGTGCGTATCTGATTTTGTGGGGGGGATGACCAAACTTGTGTGGGCACAAAATAATCATTATCCTTTTGAATTTTCCACAGGCGGGGGCGGCCGGTGGATTGATTGAGGTATCGATGAAGATTAATATAGTAGAACCTCTCATTAAACAAGACTGAATCATACTTCGACTCTTCTACTATTTTTTTCACGTCGTCGATGGTTTCTTTGCTATAAAACTCATCATCATCGAGGAGCCATAGCCAATTTCCGGGTTGAAAATATTCACTTTGTTGGAGCATCTTGTTCAAAGTCACATTCTTAGTAGTGACATGGTTTCCTTGATGTTCAACAGTAACAAACTTAACCGGATATTCTTTAAAAATCTCTAGAGTTTCATCCTCATATTTGCGCATGTTATCAGTATGTGCCTCCACACATACCAATACTTCATCACACATATATGCAGCCTGCTCCATTACCGGGCGAGCAAAGGGGCCTGAGCCCCATGCAAATATAAGGCCCGTAATTTTAGCTTTCTTTTCTTCTCTCATAAGAATATCCTATTTTAACATATTAAAGCTGGTTTTTCAACCAGTCAATGAATTCAATTTGTGCTTTCCAGCCGAGCCGTTGATGAATCTTGTCACAGTTGGCCAATGTTGCAGCTGCTTCGCCGCGGCGAGGGGGCAGAAATTCGCAGGGGGCATCGATTAATTCAGCAATTTCCAAGATAGAGGTGTTGACTCCGGTACCTACATTAAACAATTCCCCGAAAACCTTCCGATTAGTCGTCTCCAGACATGCTATATTCGCCTGTACGACGTCTGAGACATGTGTGAAATCACGTCTTTGTCGCCCATTTCCCACGATTGTAAGAGGTTGGTTGTGTTTTTTTTGTTCTAAAAAGAGGCCTATTACCGGCGCATATTGCCCTTTTAAGGGCTGTCGGGCTCCATATACATTAAAATAACGTAATATTACTGTCTGAAGGCCGAACAAAGCAGTATACATAGAACACATATCTTCCCCTGCACACTTAGTAACTGAATATGGAGTTAGGCAATCCCGGGGCATCTCCTCTCTCAGCGCCGGAGGGGGCGGGTTCACAAGGCCATAAGCTGATGAAGTAGACGAATAAACAACTCTATCTACCAGGTGCTCCCGAGCAGCCTGTAGGACGTTACAGGTCCCTAGAACGTTAACTTTCGTAGTGGCCCGAGGGTCCCGAATAGAAGGTTGTATACGAGATCTAGCTGCAAGGTGAAACACAGCGTAAACGCCATCAAATAAAGGATATATTTTTTCGTAATCACAGATATCATAAGCATAGTATTGAGCCTTATCATTGTAATAAAATTTACTATTCGATGTCGCCGATAAATCGTCGATTACTACCACTTCACAGCCTTTCTCAATTAACGCATCAGTAATATGGCTTCCGATAAAGCCGCAGCCGCCTGTTACCAAAACTTTATTCATAGATGCAAACATGCTTATGCCACTCCTTTACCATACCTACGCGAACGCTAACAGCGTGACGATCCGATTCATTGCGAAGAAAGATATGTGTCAACACTTTTTGACTACAGGCAAAAAACGATAGTAACCCTTGGGGACCGTAAAAATTAGATGCTGCTGCAATCACTGAGAAACTCTCCGCTATAGTCGTCTTATTACGTAGGTCTACATAATTTCGATCGCCAAGAAGATCCAACGATTCATCATCCGTTCCCACGATTGCTAGAGGAAGGTCTGAAGCAATATGCTTTACATCCCCTAGGTATAGGCGGCGCCACGCTTGATTGATGCCCGAACTGAGCTGCACAACGTTATAGGCCTCAGGTAACGTTTTTGCCGCATATGGGGGCAAATCAAATTGAGGGTATGGTTCCCACGTTTCATGGTCCTCCATGTAACCGTTCACACAGACTTGATCAAGGGGGTCTTTTAGTAGTTCCACGGGAACCTGTGGGTATAAATTATAGATTTCTTGGATTGCGGAATATACATGTTGATGTTTTGAGTAGTGCTGTACCCTGGCGATGTTGTCAGTGTTTGCAATGAGCTTTAACACTATCATAAATGCATCGCCTAACGTGCCGCGGGCGTAAATAGTTTGTTTACTTTTGGTCATCCATAAATTTTGGCATAATCATGGCGGAGCTGTTCAGAGCCCGTGCGCACGCCGCTGTCAAAAACTCCCTGGCCGGCATAATGGATTATATGGGAGGCAAACCGATCAGCGCTTTTATTCCATTTCTCGGAAAACATTGTCATATGATTAAATTTATACCCCAAGTCCTGGATTTCAAAACCATGTTTGTAGATATTATACCCCAAATGTACATCGTCCTGCCCGGCGCCTTTCCAATAGTCATCATTAATGGTTTGATAGATATCCTTATGACACTTTGATGTAATAAAAACTCCTGTATTAATATATTGTTCTTTCCAACCAATGGAGCCATATTGTTGCTGAATGGCTGAAATACGATGTAGCCGGTCGCCGCGGCGCGTTCCTTTGTCTTCCAAAACAGTGCCGATTTTATTATATTCAACCATCTCAAAAATATTTGGACAATCAGGAGTGAGAAGAAGATCGGTGTCCAAGATGAGGATCCGGTCATATTCTTCATGCAATTCTCCATGCTTAAGAATACGATAGTGGGAGCGGCCATTTCCTTCTTTGCATCCCGACTCATGATCCAAAACCATAAAATCAGCCCCGACTCTATCGGCGTATCTTTTGAACAGTGGATGAGTGATATCGGCATCATCTTGAACAGTTGCATCTGCTCTGGTTGTAATTAATAACTTCATTGGTACCCAAACTCCTTTTGGTATTTCTCTAAATTTGCGAACAAGGATTCCAAATCTATATCATGCGTTGTAAAAAACCCCTCATAGACTGTGTCAACCCTTTCGTGTAATGCAACCTGGCTCGGATCTAGTGTTTTATATCGTGTAGCTTTATGTGAATTTCTATAACGATGGGTAAAGTTTTTCATTTCTTCCCTGTACTCGATCTCGCAAAAGGTACATACTCCTTGAATGGTTTCGTCAAATTTTAAAATAATATCTTCCATCTTCACTACCAGAAGCTGAGTAGGGTGACGCTCTTGAAGAAAAGTATAAACTTTATGCATCCATTCTATGTCTTCTAGACACCCCTCATAGGTAGCATCGTCCGATAGGTTGGGCGAATCTCCATTAGGCTGGCCGCGATATATTTTAGACAGCGCAGTGTCCCGGAGGTCGCGAATAGTCCACAAGACTTTAAGATCCGGATTCAGTGTTAACAGGCGATCTGCCATTTCAAGTTGTGGCAAATAGACAGTGTCACATTTGCTCAAATAATTAGATGGAAGCTCGGCTCTGTGGAATACCTGCTTATCTTCTACAAAGGGTATTGCCTGTAGTTCCGGTGCCCCCCTTAAAATCTCCAGCAGCATGTTGGTGCCCGTACGGCCGCAGCTAAATACTAATACGCTCATGGTTTGTTTTTTCCATACATCTTGGTTGACCCTTGTTTATATAGTTTTTGTAGGTGACCGGTCTCAATCATGTGGTTAAGTGATTCGTCAATCTCTTGAATAAGATCATTTCTATATGAATTCGCCACATTGGTGATCCGACATGCATCAGCTATTTCTTTATCCGTGGCGTTACTTTTTCTTTTAACATCCTCTGCTGTCCAAATTCTGATGTTGGCGATCGTCAATTTATCCACTAGATTTCCTATTGTATCAGACATAGTTCTTCCTTTACTCTTGTTACTTTCTATTATATCAGTCTACAAGAGAAATTACAAGAGAAATTACAGTTTTCTCTTTTCTGTTTTATTTTTTTCTCTTATAAACGGCATTATACTTAGCCTTCTCTGCTTTGAAGTTTGTCCCGAAGTTTTCCGTAGTGACCGTAGCGCACATTTCAACATATCGAGAGTACCAAGGATCCGGGATTTTTTCATAACCCCAGGCCCCAAGGTAGGCAGCAAGAGACTTGTTCTGATTTTTGCTGTTGTGGATTACTTCGGTCTTTATGTACTTGGGTTTAACAAGATCAAAGTCTGTAGTCATTATAATATCATAATCAAGTTTCTCTACGTCTGTAATTAGTAAATCAAAGTCTTGGCCGGCCATATCATACTTGACCACCAGTTCTAATAATGTCATTGCATCAACAAGGAACTCGTCGGGGCCTGTGGGGACTGCGCCGCGGACAATACTGCTTTGCTCCCCTGTTTTACCAGTTTGATGGATAAGAACTTTGCCTTCTCTGTCGAGCGGAAATCCTTGATTACCGTGATCAAGTCCTAACTCTTTTTTAGGTGGCGGCGCTGGGTCGGGGATGATAGCTATGGGCTCAAAATAACTCCCTGTAAGATTTTCATAACATTTAGTAAGTTTATCAAAGCACTCCGGGACCGGCTCGACGAAAATCCCATTCCAACCCATCTCGGGGGCAAGCCACCACATCATATCTGACATTGACTTGCCAACGTTTGCTCCGAGTTGAATAAAATTAATCATTTGCCAATAATCTCGAACTCAGGACATGGAACAATAAACTTGCCACCTCCCTCTAAAAATTCTTCTTCGCGCTCGACGAACTCTTTAATAAAATGCCAGGGTAACACCAACAAATAGTCTGGCTTGTCTGCACGCATTTCCTTTTCCGATACGATCGGAATATTGGTTCCTACTACATATTTGCCAAACTTTTGAGGAGATCTTTCAGCAATTGCTATAATGTCTTCTGTTGTCAGGCCATAATATTGTAACAAGGTGTTTCCCTTCGTTGAAGCACCATAGCCGTATACTTTTTTCCCCTTCGCGACCTCGGCGCGAATAAAAGAAACTGTTTGTTCCTTCATTGACTCCAACTTTTGAGAAAATTCCTTCCATACGGCTGGGTCAGAAATGTCCATATGCGCTTTTTCATATGCCAAAAGCGATTCTACTCGAAAGGCACAAACATCACGTAATGGGGTTGTTCCGAAGGAGGTCTCCTTGGCGCCTTCTTTCTGAACATACACCCGGAAACTCCCTCCATTGGTATCGTTCAATGAACAATCCATAATTTTCAGGCCATGGGCCTCCATAAGCTGTTTGATACTGGCAAGAGAATAATAATAAACATGTTCATGGCAAATATTGTCAAAAGCCATCTGTTTTACCATTAAGGGAGTATATGACATCTGTAGGACCCAAATTCCATCGTCTTCCAAAACTTCTTTCACGTCCTCTATAAAGGGCGCCGGGTCGTCGATATCATAAAACATAGCGATAGTGGTGATAACCTTACATTTTTTATCTCCATGGCCTGTTCGTTGGTAGGCACGGAGCGAAAAGTAATCTTGTACCACCGAGTCCGCTAGCTGTGAGGAAAACTCAAGAAAGGAATCTTCGACGGGATCAATTCCCACTTTTGTAAACTCATCGGGTATAAAATTAAACATCGTACCGTCGTTACACGCGATGTCCAACCATACATCGCCGGACGAGTATTTAACTCGGCTGGCAGCTTCTTCAGCTATCTCTTTCAATTGATTTGTCATGGAGGCATTTGTCCCAGAGCGGTACCAATAGGTGCCGTACATTTTATCGGGGTCGACCGCCTGAGTGAGGCGAAGGGCCCCCTTCTTCTCATCTAATATAAGTGTTAGCGGCGCTAACTCCCTCCCTTCGTATTCAACGTCAGGATCAGCTAAAAAATCCGAAACGTATAAACTTCCTAAGTCTAGTAATATATCAGCCATCATTCTCTCCTTTTACAATAAAAATCATTTATTTTCCAGCGTGCATCTTTATAATAGCCTTTATGTGCTAAATACGCTTCGATCTCTGGGTCATTAAAATTATTCTCTACCACCAGCAAAGATACATCCCACAAATCCAGATTTAAGCCCTTAAGTGCATCAAGCTCTGTACCTTCGGTATCAATTGAAATAAAATCAATCTGTGTATCAAATTCTTGTTGTGCCAGTATTGTATCTAATGTCTTTACGTCCACCATAATTTCTGATTTAGAATTAATGATATGATCGTGTTGTTCGACAAGCCGCGTATCGGGCATTAGTCCACTCACTGACGACATAATATTGTGTTTCCCAATATCAAAAACAGTAAAAGGCACATTATTTTGGTTTTCGCTTCCGCATGCGCATCGGACCGACTCTTTACGGATCTTTTGAACCATTTCATAGTATTGAGGATTGGGTTCGATACATAGGGCGCGCCAGCCGAGCTTTTCAAAGTAGAGGGTGTTAGACCCACGCTCTCCATTAGCGGCGCCCACTTCAACACATGTCCCGCGCAGCTCGCCAGGGAAATATAATTCTATTAACAAATCAGTACTAAACTGACCATGATATCCGGTTAGTGGTTCGTAATTCATTGTCGGAGTTTGTCCTTGTGTCTTTGGAGATATGCAAGTAAATAGTCAATATCTTCTGGGTTGGGAACGACATCATTGCTAGTACCATACAAACGACCACACCATGGTCGAGGGATTGGTCGGCCTTTGAAAAATACGTTACAGTTATAATAAAGATCTTGCTCTTGATCTAATGTAAGAATAAGGGCGCCGTCGTTGTAAGAGGCTCCCATGTTTTTTAGTTCAAAATCCCAGGCCGTGTAGCCGGGCTTTAAAAATTTAAGAAAATATTCCTTTCTCCAAATTGCAGGGGCCAAGCTAGTCCGATAGGAGGCGTTCTGTCTCATCATAAGAAGACCCTCCTGGTATGGGTCGGATCGATTTTGTATCGTGTTGTCTAAATGAGCCTTTTGAGCGCCGGCTTTTACACAGCCTTCAAGAAGATCTACCTTCTTTTGTTCTATATGATTTAGTAACACCACATCTTCTACCGTAAAACCAAAATATTCATCTTCTAAGTTTTCAATGTACGGAATAAGAGGATCAGTCCAATTGCTACCAAAATTTTCTTGTTTTCCTAGGGATACAAAGTCAAAGCCATCAGGGAGTGGTGCATACTGGCATTCATCGAATCCAAGGAAAACCACTTCTTGTCCCGGCCAGTATTTTTGATAGAGAGTTACAAACGCTTCTAATAAAAACGAATACTGCGACGACGTGGCTACAAACATTTTCATAAGTTATGAACTGCCTTCGTTAGTTCAATATCGTTGGTGACCATCCTAGAAACCATTTCATCAAACGATACTTTCGGCTTCCAACCTAAAATGCGATGCGCCTTTGAGCAATCACCGATTAACACATCTACTTCTGCAGGTCGCATGAAAGCCGGGTCTTGTACCACATAACGCTCCCAATCCGCAATTCCCACACAAGCAAAAGCCTTGCTTAAAAAGCTTTTAATAGAATGACTTTTGCCAGTTGCTATAACATAATCATCAGGAGTATCCTGCTGGAGCATCAGCCACATAGCTTCTACGTAGTCCGGGGCATATCCCCAGTCACGCTTAGCCTCGATATTTCCCAAGGCTATGTGGTCCGCCAAGCCTAGGTGGATTTGAGCGACACCATCCGTAATTTTACGGGTGACAAATTCCTTGCCACGGCGTTCGGACTCATGATTAAACAGAATACCACTGCATGCAACAATCCCATATGATTCTCTATAATTTTTTGTAATCCAGTGCCCGTATAACTTTGAAACCCCATAGGGACTGCGGGGGTAAAACCGGGTCGTCTCAATCTGTGGTGTCTCAGTTACTCTGCCAAACATTTCAGATGTCGAGGCTTGATAAAACTTAATAGGGCGATCATATTCTCGAATGGCTTCCAGCATCCGTAAAACTCCTAGTCCATCAATATCCCCAGTCGTCTCCGGAGTATTCCAACTCTCACCCACAAAAGACATGGCGCCTAGATTATAAATTTCGTCTGGTTTTGACTCTTTAATCACCCGTAGTAGTGAGTTTTGGTCTCCCAAGTCGCCGTTAATAAATGTGATCTGGCCTTCTAGGTGGCCAGTATTTACCCTATTTTTACGGGAAGAGCGGCGCTCCATACCATATACATTATATCCTTTAGTAAGCAAGAAATCTGCCAGATAGCTGCCATCTTGACCATTGACTCCCGTGATAAGGGCTGTTTTCATTCTTTATCTCCCAAGTTTCTCAAAACTGTCATGTGGTAGTTGTATTGCGGATATTTAAAAATATCAACTATTTCAAAATTATACTTGCTGCAAATTTTCGGGATATCGTATCTTCCCGGGATCTCATGGGCTGATTCTACCAATCGATCCAATCCACCCATTAATATTAAAATCCCGCCCTCGGTTAATATGGCTTTTGTTTTGTGTATGGCTGCGGCTTGACCCCCTTTTTTCAAGGCCTTACTGCTGCCTGTTTCATCTTTAAAATTAAAAAGATAAAAAACGCCGTTCATAAAAATGATATCATACTTTTGGGCGCCCATCCAATCGGGTATATCGAAATCCATCAGACCAATTTGTTGATAGTGTAAATTATCAGCCACAAAAAGAGGGTTGAGATGTTGCCATGGATCTATGGCACTGACGTTCTTTACGTAGGTTTTAAAAAAATTAGAGAACCTTCCATTTCCACATCCAACATCTAGCACTGTTTTATCTTTAGAAAAACAATCCTCTATGTGGGGCCAAATATCTTTTTCAAAATCCGACACCCTTGGGCGACCCTTGATATCACTGTAATCATTATCATACCAGGAGTCGCAGCCCCTCATCGGGGTACTTTTCTTTTCCATCTTTTTCTCTTCTAATCTCTCTTAAGTTTTAGTGCCAAGGTGGCACCGTGTAAATCATCTAAATTCATTGTTCTATGTTTTCTCCTTGTACATTAGCCAATTGGTTGTATGATACGAATCCATCGTGCCGGCGTCGGACCAAACGTCTTCCAGTACGGAATGGCCGCATGCGTCGCGTGCAATAAAAGCATTATTAACGCTGGTAATCTCATACTCCCCCCGATCTGACGGGGTGGTTCCCTCAATAATATCAAAAACTTTATTGTTGTAAAAATAAATTCCAACACAAGCCAAATTGCTCTCAGGTTTTTCTGGTTTTTCGTTTATCTCGCTGATTTTGTCGCCCTTGAATGTGACAACACCATACCGACGTGGGTCGCATACTCGTTTAAAGAAAAGGTGGCATTCTTCCTCACTCTTCGCATACGCTTCGACAGCCGATTTCAGGTTGTCTTTAAATATATTATCACCAAGGAGGACTACACACGATGAATCTCCCACAAAGTTTCTGCACAACCGCAGGGCCCCGGCGATGCCGTCGGGCTCATCCTGAACCTTGTATGTAAGGGAGCACCCATGGTCTTTGCCGGATCCCAATAAAGAAGTAATTCCGGTGGCATGGTCGACTCCCGTTACAATCATAATCTCCTTGATGCCGGCTTCTGTCAACTTACGAAGGGGGTAGTAGATCATGGGTTCACCAGCAATAGGTAAAAGGTGCTTGTTGGTAACTTTTGTAAGAGGGTAGAGGCGTGTACCTTGACCTCCCGCTAAAATAATTCCTTTAATATCTCTCATTATACCACCTTACTGTTGATGCGATACCTTCTTCAAACGATGTTCGAGGAGTCCACCCCAACTCATTTTGAATTTTCGTATTGTCAATCGCATACCTAAAATCATGACCTAAGCGATCCGTCACATGTTCTATGCATTCCTCGGGCACAACCTGAAGATGGTGGCATAGAACCTGAATCATTTCAATATTCTTCTTTTCGCAATCAGCGCCCATACAATATGTTTCTCCCAGTTTCCCTTCAGTGAAAACCTTCCAAATACCATCGCAGTGATCCTCAACATAAATCCAATCGCGCACATTCAAACCAGCTCCATACAAAGGTATTTTTTTCCCTTGAAGCACCGACCGAATAACAGTAGGTATGAATTTTTCATCGTTCTGGTGAGGTCCATAATTATTCGAGCAATTCGATATGGTGACCGGGAAACCATATGTATGGTAATAGGAGCGCGCAATAAAATCAGAAGACGCTTTTGATGCAGAATACGGATTTTTTGGATTATAGGGAGTCTCTTCGTTGAATTTACCCGTATCTCCTAATTCCCCATAAACCTCGTCGGTAGATACATGATGGAATCGCTGCACTTTTTGTCGACGAGATATCTTCAGCAAATTGTGGGTTCCCACAACATTGCTTGTCACAAAGGAACTCGGGTCATCAATAGACTTATCCACATGCGACTCTGCCGCCAGGTGTACAACGTGAGTTATACTATGTCGTTCAAATACTTCCAAAAGATCCGACGCGTTACGCAAGTCGACCTCTTCAAACACATATTTTTCGTCATCCTGAAAGTCTTTAGTATTTTGGAGGCTGCCGGCATATGTCAAAGCATCTACATTAACCACCTTTGATACCGAATCTCTATGACGATCCAGTACCATTTTTACAAAATTAGATCCTATAAATCCACATCCTCCGGTTACAAGCAGATTCATTATATTACCTTTACATCCTTAAATATTTCAAACTCCGTCAAATCTCTATATGGTGGATCTTCCGGGATATCTGGCATGTGCTCAGGATAATTTTGCATCAGCATGAGACCAAAGGCTGCCTGTTCGGGGGTCATATACATATTCCACCCCCCTTCATCCATCTGATCTTCATGATACATCTTGGCAGAGCGCCCTTCATAGCGGCGCGCTTTTAGCCATTCGACTGCTTCCGCGTTATCTGTTAATATGATGCCGCCTTTACCAATTTTGAGATGCTTCTTGATATGAAAAGAAAGACACATATAGGCACCGGGAATATACATCCCAGAAGTAAAGCGCTTGGCCGCGTCATAAATGGGAAAGGGTTTCAATTGATACGCACCCTCCCACTTTCTCTCATCAAAAATCAGTATTCCCCCCGCTTGTTGTATAGATTGGGGAGTTGAGAGATAAGTGCGCTTTGGAATTGTAACCTCTTGGTCTGCAACATTATTCCACTTACACGCCAAGAATAATGCATTGGTACAGCTATTCACCGAAACGGCATATGGTGCTCCGGTATAATGAGCTACCTCCTCCTCAAACATCTCAACTATTTTATAAGGACTGTGTAACATTGTTCCTTGTCTCCATATTCTTGTTATTTTCTATTATATCATTCTACAAGAGAAATTATAGTTCTAGCCCAATTTTTTGGCATATACTTTTGAACTGTATTAAAGCCGTGTGTTCGGATCTGTTCTCTCTTGTCTTCGTTGCTAAGATAATATCTTATTTTTTCTTGGAGTTCGGCCGGCGACGTAAAGATGTCGAAATCCTTTCCTGGTGTAAAGAGATCATCCATCCCCTTCCAGGGTGTCGTAAGCAAAAAGCCTCTGGCGGCTAGAATCTTATATAAGCGCACAGACGTTCCTTCTGTGGAAGTATGTGAGAAATTAAGATTTATTTTGCTCTGATTGACCACCAGGTTGTGCTCTAGACCATGGACGTTCTCAAAATGCTGAAATTTTACTGTGTCGAGGTACTTTTGGCGGTCTGTATGTGTGCCCGTGGGGGCTCTTACATTTCCGATAAACGTTACATCATATTTTGAGTCACAGTCGGGGAGGGGATAATTCATCTTGTCGTCCGGACATTGAGGGATAAATTCCGAATTAGGATTATATTTAGCCGCCTCCTGTACAACACCCTCAATTCCTCCCACAAAGTACGATACTTTTTTGATTTTCTCTATCAACTCAATGTTAAAGTTATTCATTCCGTCCATATACCAAAGCACACTAGACCCTATAAGGTTGGCCGCGTCCACGACGCGCGAGGCCATCATATTACACTTACTAAAAAGGATGATATGAGGCTGAATTTCATTGATCTTTTCTATTAGATCATCATCCCGTGATTTAGCAGACGAGTACTCTCGTAATTTTGCTCGATAATCGTATGCATAAGTCTCCCAGCTATTGTCGAGGAATCCTCGAGCTTGGGCCACATTTGTTGAATTGGGGGTAAAAACTCCCACAAACAGTATTTTACGGCTCATTTATCAGTCTCCTTTCTCGATTCGATGACTATCAGAATCAAAATGCTGCGTTGAAAATTCAAATACTTCAGTATCTTCTAAGGCTATCATTTGATGACGTAGGCCGCGATAGACATGAAAATTGTCTCCTTTGCCAAGAATAACCTCATTCGCAGTGGAGATCTCATCGTCGTCGCCGTATTTTACAAGAATTTTGCCGGACTGTATATAAAAAACTTCATCTTTCAGCTTATGAAAGTGCCACGAACACCGTTTACCTTTCACAAAATATAAAAGTTTGCCGCAATATTCCTCATTATTTACGATCCATTTCTCAAATCCCCATCCTTTGGAAACAAATTTAATCGGTAAAGAAGTCTTCATCTTTTACTCCTTTATCGTCTATATAAACATCGCCGGCGGGCTTTCCCAAGAATAAGCTATGATACTTTACTCCCCACGAATCAAGCTGTTTCTTGGTAAACTCATAAAAAGACGCATGCGCAAATGCGGCCGAATTACCACTGCGGCCCATTCCTCTTGCTGTCTGAAAAATAATTGTGTTGCCCTCTTCGTAAAGCTTGTTTATTTTTTTAATACGATTCTGTATTGGAGTTGAGCTCTCATAATCGCTATTCTCATTTAGGCAGATTGTGCCGTCAATATCAAATATGTAAACCATTTATTGTATGTCCTTCTTCTGAAGAGAATATGTTCCAAATTTTTGTACTACGATGCGAGAACATTTGTTTGCAAACAGAATCGCCTTTTCCATGTCCGCGGCTCTTAAGTATTCATACACACATGCAGCCAAAAAAGTATCGCCGGCGCCCGAAACATCAAAAACTTCGCATTCTGTCGTTGGGTAGATTTTGTTGCGCCACTCCGCGCCGGCTGCGCCTAGCGTCACGATCAAATCATAAGTTATAGGATAGTGAGTGACCAATTCGAACTCGCGCTTATTTATTTTGAGGATCGCTCCATCAAAACACCTTAGGTCTCGTTTTTTTGAATCAACAAAAAGCGGAATATTATAAAATTTACATTCTTTAGCTATCAAGCTAGCCGCCTTCGGTGTTATAAAGCCCTTATTATAGTCCGAGATAATGACCGCGGTTGCTTTACTAAATGGGACCGTCTTTATTCGGGAGGCCGAGAGTGGCTCGACAGATTCCGATTCTCCGAAGTCAGCCCGTAGAAGATGTTGCTTGGTACGAAGGTCTACAAATCTTTCCTTCCGGATAATTTCGCTATTATGTATTCGGTAGGGTGCTTCCCCAAAGGCCAGCAAGTTATTGACCACATTCAGGACCATTCCTTCACACTCAGTAGTATGATTATGACGCAAGACTGGTACGGGAGCTTCTGGACTTAGGCGATCACAAAAGCCGTAATGATAACGATCCAAGCATGCGTCACCGATGGCGATGATGTTGAAGGATGTTGGTTGTGGAGTGTCCATTTATTCTCTCAAAATATTTAACTTCCGTAGCGTGCTCAGATCCGACTATGGGGCGCCCACGCCAATCGGAGCCAACTACCATTATATCTGGCTTTATCTGTTTTGTTAACTGTTCTAGTTCCTCGGGTGACGAGAACTCATATATTTCATCTACATCTTGAAGTCTAGAAAGATTAAATTTTCTATCTTTCAAGCATGTGTATGGGCGGTCTTTTCCCTTATCAGTGGATACTTTTGCATCGCTGTCTAATGCTACTATAACCTTACCCCCAAGAGATCCCGCGTACCGAAGGAGTTCAAAGTGGCCCCGGTGCAGTATATCAAAACACCCGTTAACGAAGACGACTTTCATTGTCTTCCAAATAACTTAAATATCGAGAGATGCCCGTTTCTAATGAAGTGAGGGGGGAATTATAGCCCGCCGCCAACAACTTAGAGAGGTCGGCGCGAGTATAAGCTTGATAGCATGCGCGAAGCTCCTCTGGGAACTCAATGGTCTCCGCCTTCACAGTTTCATATCTTTGGGTGTACAGTTCTCCAACATCCTGAAATGATCGGGAGTCGCCGGAGCCAACATTATAAATCCCTCGAAGATCTTCTCGTTCAAGGAAAAAACTATTTATTTTGATAACATCATCGACGTATACAAAATCGCGCAAGAAGTTTTCGCTTCCCTCAAAAAGTTGTATGGTCTTATTCTGCTGAGCTTGCTGATGGAATTGCTGTACTACGGAGGCCATCGGGCCCTTGTTCTCTTCGCCGGGGCCGTAAACATTAAAATACCGTAGTCCAACTACTTGAGACTCCATCTCAGGTAAATAGCAACGAACATATTCATCAAAAACGTGCTTAGAACGACCATAGATGTTAAGAGGGGCTTCTGAGCCAGAGTCTTCTGTAAATCCTTTTTCACCGTGCCCATAAGTGGCGCCAGAGGAAGCGTAAATTAAACGAATTTTATAGGTTCGAGCGAAATCTAATAAAAACTTGCTGTACTCAAAATTCTGAAACATCATTACCGCAGGATCCGTCATTGTTGTATCAGTACAAGCACCCTGGTGGAAGATTACTTTCACATTTTGGGCGATAAACTCGTGGAATTCCTGATCAGTGTTTAGGCGATAATAGAAATCCAGATAATCATAGAACTTATGATAGGACAAGTGATAACAGTGGTGTTGTTTTGACGCGTCATCTACCAGAAGAAGTGATTCCCCCTTCAAGTGGTTAGCTAGGTTGCTTCCTATAAAGCCAGCGGCGCCCGTAATTAAAATCATCGATTATCGCTCCGGTCACCTAGGTGGTAGGCACGAGCGGCGAGATTGAATCCTACCGGGAAGCCGGCTTGTTTAATGGCAAAACACCAGTTAACATCCGGAGCCTTTTGAAAAAGGCCAAAGGGGTGTACATAATTATAGACATCTCGGTGGACAACAGAATTAGCCACATATGAAGTAGGAGATGTTTCCATTGTACCTGCGTCCACATCGTATTTTAATCCTCGATGCTGCAGATTATACTTGGGACTGGGAAACTGCATCCAATCCTCTCCAAATTCGTGCCTATTACCTTCTTCATCTGTTAGACGAAAGCCATATTGGCCAGGAGGGATATCTTGTAAGAAAGTAGTGGTAGTAGCAAGCCATTCTTCATCGGGAAGTATATCGTCATCTAAAAAAACTACCCACTCCTCTTGACGGTAGGGAATAGCCTCCCTAAATTTACGCGATTTATCTACTTCCCAACCGGAATATTCTAAAAAATGTCCGCCGGCAGTTTCGACGGTTTCCTGAAGTTGTGAATTAGCTGGTGAAACCAACGTATATTTTCCCTGTGATATATCTACTAACTTGGGTACAATCGTATTTTGTAGCTGTTGTTGGCGTGCGGGATTCTTAGCCGCGGATGTAACTTGTATGACTCCTAGATCGATCATACAAGATTTATTCCCGCCAATAGGTCAGTAGAGTCTGCCAGGGCCGACGAATCAAGGTCGGCCCGTTCGCTGTCGCTGGGGTCCCAGACATGTTTGCAAAATTGGCTATACATTTCCTCTTCTTTAAAGTTGGCAATAATATGTTTTTGGAGAGCGGACGCTTCTTTTCTGTAATGGACTTCTCGCGTTAACACTTCTCTCAAAGTTTTTTTATAGGAGTGCTCCTTGGCATAAGCCCACATTGACTCTGCTTCGACAACATTTTCCCAGACGGCCTCTTTTTGGACCCTCTTGATATCATAATCAACGCGGGCTACACGTGGATATGCTTTCCCCTTTTTATTAGGTTTACAAATAAAGTCCATCTGGCCGCTCCAGGCTATGGTAACTAAGGGTAAACCGTTATAGGCAGCTTCAAACAGTGGCAAACCAAACCCTTCGCCATGGCCGATGTTAATAAGTGCTTTCATAGAAGGATGTCGATAGAGCCAAGTTAGTTGTTCCGGGAGGACTTCGCCGTGTACTAAGTACACCTTGCAATCCCTCTCACCAAGAGTAGATAAAAAGCCCTTTAGTCGATGAGCCGTCATTAGGCGGTCAACGATAGCATCTGATGCCATATTGGTCTTTAGAACCAACCCCACGTCCCCATCGTTGCGGAACTCTTCTACAAACCATTTAATGCTGTTCTCTATGTTCTTACGAATTCCCCACTGGGATACAATTAGAAAGTTTTTCGTCGTCTGAAAATCAACGTCCAGTGGCTCTGGCTCGCGCTGGAGGACCGGATAATGAGCTACTTCTACAGGTACTTTTACTGACCAATCAGGAACCATTTCTCCAGTCTGACTATTTTCCATCGTATAGATGGTATTAACAAGTACGTCTTTTGCATGATTTGAAACAGCAATAATTTTATCTACTAGGTTGTTGCATTTTTCAATCCAAGCGCCCGAAATCCGAGTTGTTTCGACCGCGGCTGTGTAGCCGATATCTAGAGATGCAATTTTTTCAAACTCTAGTGGAATTGTCACTTGAATCGAGATATCGAAGGGCCCCTTCGATTGGGCGTACTGGGCTGTTTTGAGGATCAGGTCGTCGATATGGCACCTTAATCCCCGATCGATGATTTGACCCGTACTTCCCCATGGAATGTTGACTGCATAAATATCAAATAAGTCAGAACGACTTTCTAAAGACCGTAGAGCAAAACGAGCCTGCTCGCCATATCCCGATCTGGACAACAGGGGGCCCTTTAATAAAACTTTTTTCTTGTAATGATACGTCATTTTTTATATAGTCTCCACTTCATAAGCTTTGTAGCCTTCTCGAGTTTCCCAAGATCCCTTTTCGTCGTGAATTTTGCTTAATAAGGTGTCCCATCTTTCAACAAATGTATCAAACCCAAATTGTTTCTGTGTCCACTCACGTCCTGCAGCACCTAAAGCGCGTCGTTGGACCTTTGACATGTTATACAGCTTTTCTAGGGCGTCTATGAACTCTTCCTTGTTCAATCTGTCTTCATAAATATAGGGTACCTGTTGTGAGCCGATTATTGCTTTAGAGGCCGGTTCTATTCCAATCCCAAACCAATCCTCTCCATCTGTTACTTGATCTTGCAGACCGCCAGTTAAACTCACAAGGATGGGAGTCTCGCATGACAGCGATTCCAAAGTAGCCAGACCAAAACCTTCCGCATCAGCGATATTAATAGTAAGATCGGCCATGTTATACATGGCAGCTAAATCAGCGGTATCAACCTTCTGAGTGGAAAACAGAATTTCTCCCTGTACGAGGCCGAGTTCGTGAATAATAGCTTGCAAGTCTTGTCCGTTTTCATCTTTGATATCTGTATGCATGATAAGCTTGGCTTTGTCGTGGCCAACGCGATCTAAGAACTCCTTGAACCACCAAATCAAAGTGCCCGATTGCTTGCGCCGGGCATTTCTGTTGTTCCAGACACACACGAAATAATCATCAAGGCCGCGGTCTGCGCGTAACTTTGTAACCTCTTCGGGGGGTAAAGGCGTAAAAATATCAGGGTCAACAGCATGAGGTATATATGAAGATTCCACCTCTGGGGCGACAGTTTGCAGTACATCATGTGTGAGCTTCGAGATACACGCAACATGATCATTGGATAAATACCATGGTCGGTTAAATGATGGATAGGGATAGTTGTCCCATACGTGATAATATACCATTGGTACATGCGTTCGAATTTCATTCTCTATAGACCAGAGCCACGTATAAAATCGAGGGTCTGTCATAAACCACATGATGTCTGGCTTTTGCTGGTGGATCATAGCACGGATCATATCTTGGTTTCCGTAGCCATCCACGGGCCAGATCACCCAGTCGTCTCCCCATTGCTCTGTTTTCGTAGGGCCATATTGCTCATGTTTTATAGCTCCCCCGAACGACACAAAAGTATATTTACCTGTTTTTAGAAGTCCCTCAATTATATATTTAGTTTGACTTCCGACTCCGCTGGGAGATAACGGGTGGTCGCTAATTGTAAAAATTTTAATTTTATCCGTCATAGTTGTTCCTTAGGTAGTTGGATTCCAGGTGCGCGCATTGTCTAAAGACATACTTGTGTTCGGCGATCTCGGTTGCTTTAAGTGCGCTCGAACCTCTCATTATCTCCAGGAGCATATTGGTCCCAGTACGTCCGCAGCTTAAAATTAATGTGGGCATTCTATTCCTCCTCCGGTCTAAAAGCATACAATTCGTTACCGGGAAAATCATGCGTCGTAAAGCCTAGCTGTTGCAGCTTTTTCCTGAGCGCATTGTTTTTATTATTGTCATGCGGCGGCGGATGAAGCTCCATTGATATCTGCTTTATATTTTTGGCTACGTCGAGAGTCATTTCCTCTACCACCTCGTATTCTGCACCTTCGATATCCATTTTTAAATAATCAATAATGCCAGTCTGAGAGATCTCTAAGATATCTCCTAGTGTAATGGTAGGTACCTCATGTTCAATCAGCTGAACATCGAATCTAGAATGCATCTTGTCTTTGTGGTATCCCACAATATTGCTCCATTGATGGTATCTGTTTGTACCGTCGGGCTTCTTGGGGCCGACGAATTCAGTTAAAACACGGGGTGGTCCGGACTTACCCACTAGGGCTTTCTGCACTAGATCTACATTTGCTAGTACTGACTCCTTTATCAACCCAATATTACGGTTTGAAGGCTCGATAGCGTATATTTTACAGTCGCACTTCAGTGATCCGCGGACTTCCTCTATGAATTGACCAATATTGCAGCCGGCGTCGACGATAAAGCTGCTGGTGTCAATCCTATCAATGTCTAAGATGTGATCCAAAATTTTAATTTTATGGGACATGTTGGTTCCTTAGGGGCAGTGTTCAGTATTAAGTAATTTGCAAGGATAGGGCTTATGGCAATGCAGTCTGTTCTTGATGCTAAATCTTTTAGTGATATTATAGATCGCTTGATATAAAAGTTTAAGGGCGTTTTCCGTTTTTTTGGGGCCGCTCGTTACTCTAAATATCTCTACGCGGTCTTTCTTGGCCGTTCTTTTTAATAGTGCGAAGTGAGTTTCCACGTCTTTGGGGTCAATATTGTGCTTTAAGCAAAAGAAGTGCTTATACAAAGTCAGCTGGTATGCAACTATCTTCTCATTCTTGCGGCGAGAGTCCCAGCCCCACGAACAGGTCTTCCAGTCAAACAAATGATATGTATCGCCAACTTTAACTACGGCGTCCACAAACCCCTTAAAGTTAATGTTAAAGTCTTCAATTGGAACATATAACTTTTCTTCCGAAGAAAAGACCTCATATTCTCCAAAATATTCTTTTAGTGCGGCATCCACCTCAGCCAATATTGCAGGTCCAGCAATTTTCATTTGCTGGACATTAGCTCCATTAAACTCGATATTTTTTTCTAGGAGTTCCTGGATCCTTTTTGCAAAGCCCAGTTGGAACATTTCTGCTTCATTAACATCCTCCTTAAGGAGTTTCTTTTCACACACGTCATGGATGGTGCTTCCGAAGGCAGTGTATTCGTTGCCCTCAAACGGAGCCACTCTTTCTACCCAGGCTTTCTTGTGATAATGGGGGCACATGGCCCAGTCTTTCAATTCAGAATATGATATGTGTTCATGCTTCGTCGTCATTAATTATTTCTTCAATCTTTTTATACAGAACCGGGGAGATATCTCTCACCGTTCGGGGGTTATCAAGAAAATACTTTTCAAATCCATTAGCAAAGTATTCTTGTAAGGACGTAGCACCGTAAGGGGATACAAAAAGTCCCATAGTTAAAGTTAATAGAGTAGGATAGCCCACTTCATTAGCCAAAAAGTTATCGAATTTAGGATTATATTCAGTAAAAGTATACAGCAACGGGTTAATTTGGTATCCCTGTGCACTTAGTGTATAACGAAGGCGCTCTCTTTTACTAACGAACTCGCTTCGCAAGTCGTCCGTATATAGGCTCATTCCGTGTTGTGTTTCTAGAGAGTGAGCCACCTCGTGAATAAAGTTTTCTAGCATATCCTCATTGGTGGGCTCTGTCGCCGTCATATATATTGCCCCATGGGTAAAAGCCGCGTTGCGGCCCTTTAGATCTTTAAAGTTGCCTATGTAAACAACCTCTACATTAGTCAGCAATCGCTGGGGGAGATATTCCTCTACTTCTTGACAAAATTCCGGAAGATTCACATCCTCTGACACTTCATCAATCACAAATATCGGTATATCGTAAATATAGTATTCCATTACTCCTTGGTAGTCGATTCTGCTTGTGGGGTAGGTCGGTCAGGGAAAATATCATCCATCGCCTGTTCATACCCTCGTAGAAAATTCTCTTCGGCGACGGCCAAAAGGAATTCGGGAAATTCTGTGGCGAAGACATCCACCGCCATTTGAACCGTAACATCCGGGTCTTCCGCCTCTAGGCGATCGCCGATATAATCAACTACCATTTGTTTTAGTGGTGTTTCAACCGCTATCGGCTGTATCAAATCTTTATTTTCCATTTTATCCTCACAAATTCTGTGCGGCGAAGGTTGCAACTTTTGAGCGCTCCCCCTTATTTAGGGTTACGTGTGATGCTAGCTCAAATTTCTTGAACTTCTCAACTGCATGTGTCAGTCCATTGGACGTGGCATCGATATAAACATTATCGATTTGTTCTACGTCACCAGTCAACACGATTTTAGTGCCTTCTCCCACTCTTGTTATTATAGTCTTTAATTCGTGAGTTGTCAAGTTTTGTGCCTCATCTATTATAATAAAAGCGTTTGAGATTGAGCGTCCACGAATATAAGTCAATGCTTCTATCTCTATTGTACCCTTTTGTATGTAAATGTCAAGGGTTATTTTATCATTTCCCATTAAAAATTGTAAATTATCTTGGATTGGCATCAGCCATGGCGTCATCTTCTCTTCTAGACTCCCGGGGAGGAAACCAATGTCCTTTCCTAGGGGCTGTACGGGTCGTGAGACGATTATACGAGAGTATTGGGACTTGGTCTCATCTATGGTCTGTTCAAGGCCTGCAGCGATCGCACAGATCGTCTTACCGCTCCCAGCTTTACCGATGGCCGTTACGATTTCGATGGTAGGGTCCATTAAGGCGTCCATAAGAAACTGCTGCTCTTTGTTCCGTGGTTTGATTCCCCAAATTTTGTTGGTTCTAGACAATTGTCGGAGGGGCATCGATGGACTGACATATCGGGCTAATGCGGACTTCTTTTCATTGGCATTTGACACGAGCATCAGATATTGATTTGTGTGTAAGTTTTTGTTTTCGATATAAACATTTTGTTTTTCGTAAAAACGATCGATATCTTGGTCATCAACCAAAATTGTAGTATACCCAGTAAAAATATTCTCGCTGGTATCTACAACTTGATTATTTTGAAAATCCTCGGAGGTTAGTCCGACGGCATCTGCTATGACGCGCATATTAATATCGCGAGATACTAGAATAGTTTTACGAGTGCTTTCGCGTTGTGCCTTAAGGGCCGTTGCAATGATAAGATGATCTGGGATTTTAATATCTAAGTCACGGGGCAGATCTTCATCAGTAATGCCGGCTGCACTGATAGACTTAATTATTCCGAGGCCTTTACGAATTCGCACTCCTTTGTCCAGGGAGCCACTGGCCCGGAGTTCGTCCCATATTCGAATAATTTTGCGCGCCTGGAAGCCTACAGCATCTTGACGTTTTTTGTGTTTATCAATTTCCTCGAACACTTTTAGAGGAACGTGTATATCATTATTCTTAAAAGAGTAGATACACTCGGCATTTGTTAAATAAACACTGGTATCTAATACATATGTTTTTTTACGATTCATTCAAGCCCACTAACCTTTATTAAATAGATACTCTCGCTAATAATCATTATTCTTAGGAATATCGCCAGCTGTGACGACTTCCACACGACTTGGTTTTATTTCAATACCGTCTACAACAGTCTCTGGGTGTTGAACCATCCCAGAATCGTCCACCAGAGTAGAGGAGCTTTGAATTTTGTTTCCGCCGGCGCCCCAAAGCATTTCAATGCCAAGAACTTCACAAACATCCATTTCCGGTGTATTGTTGGTTTTCCTGTCTCCACCATTAGCAAAATAATCTGGTTTGATCCGGTGCAGAGCTTCACAAACGGTACCGTCAGAGTCTTCTACATGCGAGGTAGTATTTACACACTCAAACCCTTCGATAATTTCGCAGCGTTCTTTAAACGGCATAAATATATACCCTTTTTTATGCATGAGCCATTCATCAGAATTTACTATTACAATAACGTCTCCATGCTCGGAGGCCGCGCGCATCATTCGTAGATGTCCAATATGGACCGGGTCGAAGCCGCCCGACACACAAACTTTTTTTTTAGTCATCGGTTTCAGCTTCGGCTTCAACGGCCTGCAAAAAATTTCTATTCAAAGCTTCAAGTGCATCTTCAGCAGATGCAAGTTTTGCGGCGGCCTTAACTAGTTGCCCTACTATATCGGGATGGTCGCCAACAGCGGCCGGGGCATTTAAATACAGCTGAAATGTCGCGAGAGCATCGAAGCGGTCGGCTTCAAAACGTGCAAGTGTTGCGCGCATTAGCTGGTTAGTAAGTGGGGTGGTCATATCTTCTCCTTTTTCTTTTTGTAAGTATACTACATATCCTTCTTGTTTGAAAGTCTTAATTTCATCAAAGCTTTGATCTTACCACCGGTGGTTCTGGCCGGTCCAATCTTTAAATTGCTCTTTGCCTCCTCGTATAGACCAGTCTGAGTCAATTGTTATTTTGGAGGCTAATCCGCCGCGGGGATTAAAATCCATTTCAATGCGCAGCCTGTGTGGGTCGTACACTGTTTTTAAATCCTCATATATGATGTTAATCAGACGTTCATAGGACACCAGACGATTACGAAAATCTTGAAAGTATTTCTTTAAAGACTTCAATTCAATTATTGTATCTTTGGGATAGAACACAATCCAAACGGTGGCAAAGTCTGGCTGGTCTTTTACTCCTATAAAGGTCACCTCTGGATTTTTAATATTGACCTCATAGCCATCCCCCGCTGGGTTAGGCAACGCCTTTAAAATTGTCTTATCGCTCCATTTTTGCATTTCTTTTCCTAGACCGGCTCGTATAAATTTTCTTCTTCTATATCATTTGCTTCAGAGTACACTACCAGTACAAATAATCCTTCCCAGTTCCCCGGTATCTTTTTCCGGGCAATCCCGGCCTTTTCTTTATTGCCGGCATGGACGACAAGAGTGGAGCCATGGCCACCATTTTTAATTGTATAAGTATAGTCGGACCCAAATTCAATTGCGGCCTTTAGTTTGATAGAATCAATAGCTAATCTTTTACTCACCTAATCCTTCTTTCTGCGTGTCTTTTTATGTAGTTTCTCAAAAAGCAACTTTTTCCAGAGGGTACCCTCTACTTCTTCGGTAGGCATTTTAAGAGAATAGAGGCCGGCCAACAATAACCGGATTTCTCTATTCGAGAGATACACAGTTTTTAAAAAAGCAGGGAGTTTTTTTCTGGGGTTATCTGGCATTCTAATATTATCCTATTCTATCTCTTATAATAATAACTAGTAGGCTGGTGTCTTATCTTGAAAGTCGAGTTTGATATTGTTTAGTCGTTTCGTACAATAAAATATTGGCCGCCTGCGCAGTGTTTAAACAGTACCCTACACCAGGCATCTCGATATATACTACCTGAGAATTTTCAATTATTTCAATGGGAACTCCGGATTCTTCGTTACCCACCACCAAACACACGTGGCTATCAAAATTGAAAGTGTAAGAAGATAGAGATCTGGCACCTTCCACCAATTCTGCAGTAATGATTTGAATTCTTTCACTTTTCGTATGGTCCACGAAATCTCGTGGTGTGGCAAACGAGACAATTTCGACATAATCAATCAAACTCCCAGAGGAGGCTTTTATGCGGCTGCGTTCTGGAACGTGGCCAACCACATAAAGCCGTTCTGCGCCAAAGCAAGCAGCACTCCTAACCAAATACCCAAGATTATCGTCAACGCGGAAATTGATAGCGCAGAGACTAATCGGATACCTTTTGGCAGTTTTAAGTTTCTTATCATAGCGTTGGCGTCTGGTTTCTCCCCTCACGACTGTGAGGGGGTATGACGGATAACCATCAGATAATGAGGATCAACACTACCGCCGCGTTTTACAATTTTACCTTCAAGTTGAGACTTAGAAGTCGCCCACTCTTGCGTCGACTCTTTTAGAAATTTATCAGCTTCGGATTTTTTTATAAATCTTTTTTTGACCCCCAGTTCCCAGCCCGATGGAGTATCTTCCCGAGCTGTTAGAAACTGTTCGTGTGTCATCGTCGTTGGAGGGTGTATGCGTATGGAGCTCACTTCTTTCTCCGTTTCTTGCTCAGTTTCGCCTTGCGGCGCTTTTTCTCTTCGCGTTTGGCCACATTGGGGTCGAGACGGGTTTTTACCGCAAAAACTTTATGCTCGGCACTACGAAGCCAGTGTACCTTTACTTGTAGATTTCCCTCCTCTAAAAGTGTGACGCGTTCAGCATCTGCTTCTTCAAAAGTTTCAAATCTAGCTCTGATAATCCACGAGGGACCCTCTTCGTCTTTATTAATCAATGTTAATGTCTGAATATTCATTTGTTTCCTTCCATAAATAAGTGGCTGTTATTGGCCAATAGACTTGTCGACCAGTATCCACTACTTGTATTTTATAGATTGTGATGGATTTGTCAAGTACTAATCCAATAAATCGGTGTGACCTGCCATGGATGTCTTTTTTTGCCATATCCACACAGATTACTAAATCTCCTATGGTTGGCGGCTTTCTAATCCGTCGGTGTCCCAACCGCCCTGTGTCCATTTTGAGTTCATCAGATGATTAATCTTATCAAAGTGTAAGAAACCCAATGCATGGCCAAGCTCGTGTTCCAGTACAGTATCACGGATATCATTTTTCAAATAAATAATGGCCCAGTCGACTTCGTTTGTATCATTATTTACATAAAAGTGTGTCACAGCTAAAGAATCTTCTCCTAATGAGACTTTCTGGTCAACTAAATGTATTAGAATATACCCAACAGGATCAGGTTGTCGGCATTTGTTAAGAGGGTCACGTTTATATTGAGTCGTAAAAAAATAGTGCCCCAAATCTTTCCAAATTTTTATAGCTTTTGCAACTTGAGACTCTTCTATTGGAGCATTGTCACAGACAATTACTGTCGGTGTCCTTTTCCATTTTGCAACACGAATGGGTTGATCATTAATTGCAGGAATTTTATCAAAATTTGATTTATATTGACTACTATGCGCCGTACTAACCATAAACAGCAACACTATAGTTCCCAGCAGAATAATGCTTACCAAATAGGCTGTCAGCCAGTAATGCTTGCGTACCATAGGCTAATTAGTTCTCACTCTCTGTTTTATAATAGACTATAGATCTAACTATTACATTATACTCGGCAGACTGAATTATCAAAGTAATCATTTTATGAGCCTCATCCTCGGGGCGCCATATAAGCTGCAAAATATTACCCTCATTGTCCCAGCTCCAATCAAATTGATTTCCTTTTTCTATATCTTCGGTAATATGTAAACAATCGTATTTATCCTTGGTTAGCAGCCTTATCAAATTATCATACACGCCAATTCCCGAATTTAACGTCAAATCTCTACCACAAAAGTGTAAACTGTCGGCGTGTTCTAATTCTAGAAATATGAAGCCGGAGAGGAGAGTAGTTTCCACATCGCTGCCACAGCGCCAGACAGCAGCACGACCGGTGTCGCCGGGGTCGACCCAAGTACAATCAAGCTCAAAATAAGGGTCTCCGAACTCTAGAGGGGGTGGAGGCGGCGAGTCGTTTAAGCACCCACATAATAATAATATTATAATTAAATATAATCTATACACCCTATAGTAGATAGGGAATAATATTATAAACTGGAATCAACAGTATCGATTTCTGCGTCGGCAGCTTCAAACAAAGCCTTGATTTTACCGCCAAATGTCACCGTTATAGCGATACAAACGACCGCTATGGCCACTAAAATAATAACATATTCGGTCATTCCCTGACCGGCTTCATCTTTGTGAAATTT
>Ga0080013_1000335_pt1 | contig 66601 bp, 79 predicted proteins | sample ETNvirenome_6_85_FD_69236 | JGI IMG/M metagenome (GOLD analysis project Ga0080013, IMG submission 69236) | Marine viral communities from the Pacific Ocean - ETNP_6_85 (SPADES assembly) (version 2) | ecosystem: Environmental > Aquatic > Marine > Oceanic | place: Pacific Ocean | collected 2013-06-19 | reverse complement strand
TTAATTTCGTGGCCCTGCATCAGGGGAAAGAGCCCCTGTTCTCGTTTGGTGTATTTCACTTATTTCCCATTGATCGTTAGAAACTTCCATTTGTTCTAATTCTTTTTCAGCTATTAGATCCCATATTCCCTGATCTCCTTCTTTTATTTTTTCATTAATTATCTCCATGTGTTTTCTATCATCATCTGGAAATTTTAATGTAATATATGTGGTATATGTTCTGTTTATTATTACCTGATATTCTTTCATAATTTAATTTTTAATAAAGTTTCTTCTATCCATTCATATGCATCTTCAGGAGTTTTAGCTTTAGTAGAATACTCTACCTTCCATCCTGAAACTATGTTTTTATAAATATAAGCTTTCCATACACCTGCTCTAGTAGGTTGTACTGTAACCCATCTGTCATGTCTAATTAAAGACTTAATTTCCATTAAATTCATAATAATAACTTTTAATTCTTTCTATTATACCTCTACCATTAGATGTGTGAAATCCATAACTATGTGTGTTTAAAGCAGTTATAGGTTTATTCTCTACTAATAAATGAAATAAATCCCATTCATTATCATAATCCATATCTTCTCTAGTTTGATTTATAGCTTCTGCCATAGCGTAAGCATTATGTCTGCATTCACCATACTCATTACATAGGTAATTTGTTATTTCTGTTTCTGTCATAATTCTAATTTTATTTGATTTTTACTAGGCTGCCACTGATAATAGTAAAGAGTATATGTTTTATCTCTACCAAACTTATCTGGAAACGTTTGTTCTCCAAGTAATGGAGTATCTTTATCTATAATCATTTTCTTGTCACTGTGTCTGACAAGTATTTTTTCATTAGTATACTTATAAGGCAGAGCAACAAGATCAAGCCCAGAGTGTCTAGGATTAACCTTGTAGCCTGCTATAAGTTTCTTTAACAAATATGATTTCATTAGTGCTTTTGTTGATTTGCAAAACTATTATATGAACTCTTAGCTTTAGTAACTTTCGTATTCTTTTTACTATCAACATGTTGCACAGCCTTAAGGCCTTGCCATATTTGTGTTTCCTTCTTAACTACATTATAGCATTCTTCAATTAACTTTTCTCTCTGTATTGCAAGAGGTTTTGTAGGATCTATTGTAATGCTTTGACCGTAATTAATTTTTACTGACTCAAAATTACCTATGTTAATGTTTTTACTTACATTAAATGATATTGTTGTTGTTTCTGTTTTACTCATCTTTTAAATTGTTTTAAAGTTAAAAATCTCAATATATCTTTTTTAAGACTTGTTGTTTTATTTCTTAGCTTTTCCATTTCAAAGTATAAACCTCTTTCACCAAGATATGTATTGCTAATGCTTTCCAATCTATCTTTTAAATTATTGACAGAAGGTATTAGTTTGTTTTTAATAATAGTAAGTTCTTTCTGTCTTTCTATGTATGCTCTCCATGCATCGTAAGACTCATAAACTCTTTCTCCTATTTTTCTAATTCTCATTTGCTTTAATTTTAGCTGATTTAATATCAGCTGCGTTCATACTTATTGTTTCTGTTTCTTCTCCACATTTAGAACATTGATATTCTGTACCATATGTAGTTTTTATGTCTTCTTCTGTTAAAGAATATCTTTCATCATCAATATTAAATACTTCAGCTTCACAGCAATCTGAGGCTTGTTCTAAATCCCAATCTAAATTGTCCCATATTACTCCATGTTGCGCTGTTAGTCTTCCGCCAAAACCCATACCTTCTTCTGAGTATTCTAGTACGAACTCTAAATCAGGAAAGTCTATCATAATATTATCTATCCATTGTAAAGGAGGAGACCAGGCTGTATCAAATGATACACTAAAGAAGTCTGAATCATTATGTTGTATATATGCATCATATGCATCCCATTTAGTTCCCCATTCTCCAATATGCCATTCATACCAATCAGTATAACCATGATTAGCTAAGTTAAGAATAGCTTGTTCTTTTTCTTCTTGTGTTTGTGTACCTTTAGTTATATTTAATTCTTCAGGCATAGGATGTGTTCCATTGAATGTAAATTGTATTTCATCAGGCACCTTACTTTCTTCTTGAGGTACTAATGATTTTTCTACAAACTCTCGTAGTTGTTTTTCGTCACCTGTTACTTCAAGGTGATTGTAGCAATGATTTGGCATAATTATTTGTTTTTAGTTATTTTTTTAATTGATACATCCATAATACTACCATCTTCATAATAAATATCATAAGACATTGTAACTATTAGGTTGTTAAGATGAGTTATTTCTTCTTTTAAATCTCTTACTCTTTCTAATCTGTTTTGCCATCTTTCTAATAATTCATCATTATCTTCTATGTAAGCATTGATAACATCTAATAGTTGTTCTTTTGACATTTTTCTATACTTTTCTTGTGTTGCATTTAATAATTCTAAGTTCATAGTTTTATATTTGTTTAGTTAATAAAAAAGGAAGAGAGTAGTAGGATAACAGCAAACGTTAGTTATCATTCCGTGGCCACACGCTACCACTACTCTCAACCTATGTGTAAAAGAGGTAGGTTGAATCAGACCGATAGCGAGGAAAACCCTCTTTAGCATGCTATCTATGTGTAACAACCCTTGGCATAGGATTTAGCTACTGTGTACCTACCTCTCTTAATTTATATTTGTGATGCTAATGCTTTAATCTGTTGAGGACTAATGCGACTAGCAATTGTTTTATACTTAGTTTTAAATCTAGCTCTATGCTTAGTAAAAGCATTTACTATCTTATAGTATCTAGATATGTGTTTTCTTCTTAATGGCTTATACTCTTCATTAGCCATATTTACTCTTTTTATAAATTCATTATATTTAGAGAATTTTCTTACAGCACCACTAAGATATTGTATTGTGAGTGTCTTAGCATCTTTGTATTGTATAATACTGTCTGCATATTTTTTTCTAAATGATGCATGTGCAATATCATATTTACTGATGTCAGGTGATTTTGCATCAATTAGTTTTTTTAAATCTTTCAGATAAGCTGAAGTGATTTCATAAGGTTCTTTCATGGTAAAAAGTTTTAGTTAGTATTATAAAGAATAGTAAAAAAGGGAGCGACTAAGCGCTCTCTCTTTTATAGTTTCATATTATTTATTTCATCTTCAGTTAATACCTTAGGTGTTAATGCTGTGAATATTGAAAACAATACTCCTGCTATAACAGCTGTAGCTAAGCCACTGAATGTGCCTATAAATAACATAGGTAGTAATACAGTAAACAGTATATCCCAGAATGTCTGAGTCTTTACTAGTCTACGTCTGCCTAAGGCTTTATATACTATGATATAATAACCTATGGCAGCGAAGAATGCAGTTCCAATGATACTCATTAGAATGGCAGGTTTTCTACAGTTTCTTGTAGTTCTGCTTTAGCAGCAGCTTGAGGATTGTAGTCATTATGACTCATACTATGAGTAAATTTACTACCCTCTTTGTTGCTCCATACATCTGTTTGAACATAACCATTTGCATTTACATTTTCTTTCATCCAGTTGCAGAACTTTCTTGCATCAAAGTTTATCTTCATTAAAGTGTTACCATTATCAAATGTTATTTCTTTAATAAATACTCCTGATGCGAAATTAGTTTCTTTCTTTGCTACTGATTTCTTTGTTGTTTTCTTTGCTTTTTTTGCCATTTTTAGTTTAGTGGTTAAGCCACAAGCTATTAATTAGTAATTAGTTTATTGTAAATAGTAAAAATAATCTCCTACGACTTGCACGCTAAAGTCCACTTCACCACAAGGGTAGAATAGAGAGAGATTATAGTACATCTGTTTGTTCTTCGCCATTTTTAAGGGTTAGTAGCTGGCTGAATTTCATTTGTACTACTGCGCTATTATTAATAGTAAAAAAGGAAGGGACTGTGCTAAGTCCCGACCTAAGTTAAAGTGTTGAGTAACAAGTATTACGACAATAATAGATTAGCACAACCCACACACTTTGTTAGAAGTTATAGAAGTATACTTTGTTTAGAAAGTCTACAAACTTAAGATATATATTTAATATATTATACACTTTCAATAAGTTTATTCATGTTTTTAGAATCATCCATAAAATCGTTTTTATGCATAGCTCTAAATCCATCTAATTCAGCAGTTTCTGCCCATTCTCTTATAGATGATTGGATAATAAATTTATCCAATATTAATTCAGCAATAGATTCAAATTCAACTAATATGTTTAGTATATCTTTACGATTATCTTTATACCATCTTCCACTTACTAATATAGTTGCACCTTTCTTTGCTTCAGATATAAAATAGTTCATTGTATCTTTAAATGAAATTCTTTTAGTTTCCGAATCACTAAAGTATATATCTATTGTAAAGGGTAATAGCTCTTCTTGTTCAATATCTAGATAGTCACCTGTTTGTAAAAACCATTTATAAGCCTTTGCTCCTGTTTTATTTGTTCCATTATAATAATGGTGATAAACAAAATGTGGAGGCTTATTTGTAACTTTTTGTATTGATGTGTCCATTATACTACCATCTTCATAGTTAATATCATGTGCCATTGTAACTATTAGATTTTTAAGATGAGTTATTTCTTCGTTTAACCCATCTGTTATTGCATTGTTATTCTCAGTATATTCTCTTATACTTGTAATCATGTTGTCATATTTGCTCATAGTTTTATATTTGTTTAGTTAATGTTTAGGTTAAAAAGAGAGTATAAATAGGTCTTTATTTTATAGCATAAATCTGCCACCTATGCATACAAGCTGTCAATACTCTCTTTATGTTTGGTTAATGTTTAGGTAGAATAAATAACACTCCTTCTTGGTTCCTCCTCGCCCCTGAGGAGGTATTCACGGGACACCTTCCAGAGTGTTATTTTATTCTTAGTTAATGTTTATGTAAAGAGTGACTAAATTGCCACTCTTATATTGTTTAATGGAATACATCTGAGTATCCACTATCGTTAGTCCAATCAGCTTCTATAGTAATTGGTAAGCCACATATGCACATTTTATCCTCATCTACTTGAGGAGCTGTGCAATCACAAATATTATTATTTGTTATGTTACCTGTGTCAAAGCAAGTAGACCAATCTATGAATGGCATATCTTCTAGCCACATATCTATTACTGCTTTATCTTTAGCACGCTGTTCCATTATATCGTGTAAAGGTTCTACTTTGTATGTATGGAATACAGGTGTATCCATATGAATTGGTGTTGAGCAAACTGTACACTCAACTAAGTTGTGTGAATGCTCAAATGCTTTTGTGTTGCCGCAAGAGCAACTGATGTCTGTAATTTTCATATTATAATATGTATTAGTAAGTAATTAATTTATCTATTATTAATAGTAAAAAAAAGAGAGACTAGCTCTCTTTAATTACACGCATAAGTATCTTAACTTGTGCTTTTAATTCAATAATTTCTTTATCACGCTTAGCAATCATTAGATTTAAGTCATTAATTGATTTAAATTTTGAGTCTTCAGCTTCTATCCAAGGATGGCCTTTATAAAGACCATCAGTGGTATGAAACTCCATAACTGTCTTATTCATTTTATTATATGTATTGATTAATGTTATTATTAATAGTAAATATATGCGGAGCTAATTAGAATGATGTTAGATTAGTGAGCGTAGCGAACACTATAATTAATGAAAGATAGCGAGCAAACTGATCGTAGATCAGCTATGATTTATCATAGAATATGCGGAGCATATATTTGCGAGTTGTAAAAAAGAGCGAGTCTAATAATAGCATTAGCTCTGCACCCTGGTGCATCTTGTCTTATTATGGCTAGCGAAAAATCACTAGGCAAGATTGAGCAGTACTATTATTGACTCATAATGTTCATGAACATAACTCTTCTATTATTAATAGTAAAAAAAGAGAGAGAGCTTATAGTTTACCAGTATCTATTCTCCCTCTTTTGTTTAGCTTTTTGTTATCATAGTTATTTGATTGTATGTTCTGTTTAAATCATAAGCGCTATTATTTAAACTTGTTTCCATCTATCGTCATAGATTTGGTTAGTAGTTAAGACTATTACATCTGTACAATCATTGTGTAATATGAATGGTAATTTGTATATTGCAAATATACTATTATTAATAGTAAATATTTAATCAGCTAAATATATTAAGGAATATAGTTTGCATTAAAAAATAGCTAGAACGCTTGACAATGTCAATTTAAATGTATAACTTCGCAAACTCAATAGTTAGTTATTATAGTAATCAGCTAAATATATTAGAACATATACTTTATACTTATTATAGTTAGTAATTATGTATTAAATGATTGATTATCAATGTTTTACATTAATACTTATAGTATTTATATGTATTATAGTATGATATCTAAGGGTGTTAGATTGTATTACACTCACACTTATATCCGCAATAACTATATTATTTTCACAGATAATGTTAAAAAAAGAGACTAATTGTCTCCTTTTTGTTTAGCTTTTATGTATTCTTCTTTCATTCCTTCCCATACTCCTTGAGCATAACCATAAGCATAACCTGCTTTACCTGCTATATCAGTAGCAGATGGTATTCGGATGATTGATGCTGTGTGACCAGCTGTTGATGCTACCTTGTTTAATAAATCTTTCATAATATAGATATGTTTTAATTAATACTTATTTAAAATAGTAAAAGGAAAAAGGGGGTTGGGTGTCCAAAGTTTTGAAAACCAAGGGGGGTTTTAAGCATATAGTATCCCTCCCTCACAAAAAAATAAAATAATTTTTATATCTTTGTAAAAACTTAAATCTTACGTCATGACACAAGAAGATCAAAACCTACAAAGCTTATTCGCAAATTTAAATCAAGTATCCCGAAATACCATGGTAAGAGAGAGGGCTGGAGGAGGTACAGGTGGTGGTTCTGATTTAGTAGAAGGAACTATGGATCCTAATACATTAATGATAGGTAATCCATATATTGCTAAGAATGTTGTGGAGTTTGGTTTGGGTGGTATGTTTGATAATTTTGGTGGTTTATTTAATACTGGAGGGTCAGGAGGAGGTGCAATAAATATGGGAGGATTAGGAGGATTAGGAGGATTAGGTGGAGTAGGCGGTATACCTACAGGAGCTATAAATACTGCAGGTAATTTAGGATTAGGTGGTGCAGTGAATATGGGAGGATTTGGAGGGACAGGTAATGTAGGTGGTGTACTTACGGGAGGATCCTTGCCTATTGGAGGATTGCTAGGAGGTTTTTTAGGAGGTGGAACAGGTGGAACACCAACCAGCGGAACAACTACACCCCCTATTGGAAATGTAATGGGAGGTATACTTAATCCAATTACAAGTGGAAATACAGGATCTACCTCAACAACAGCAGGAAATGTAATGGGAGGTTTTGTTAATCCAGTTACAGGTGCTGTAACAGGTCAAGGTACAGTATCTAATCCCACAGGAGCATTAGGAAATATTTTTGGTAATATTCTTAACCCAGTTGTAAATACGGGAGGAAATATAACTTCAGGATCAGGAGACACATCCTCCACTGAAACATCAGAAGGTATTGATGCCGTTATTAGTCCAGTTGCAGCAGGAAATATAGTATCACCATCTGGCGTAAAGATAAATAGAGGGGTACAAAGAAGAGGATATAATAATAAAAGGAAATTTGATAGCGGAGGAATGTATGGAGGTTCCCAAGCAAGACCAGTTGTATCAGGTGCGCCAACAATGAATAATCCTTATCTTGAAAAGATAAATCAATTAGTAGGCTTACAGCAAATGATGGATGTAGGAAAAGGTTTAATGAGAAATACTTTACAGCAAGAAGCTATGACTGAACAAATACCTCAGGCTAATAAAGGTATGAAGGTAAGTAATCTATCAAATAAAGAAAGGTTAATTAATCTTTTAAAAGTGGTTCCTAATGAAGAAGCTTATAATCAATTATCTAAGAAAGATCAAGATGCTTTTGATAGAACTTGGGTGAAATATGGAGGTATTTCAACAAAGAAAAAAAGATACACTAACGGGGGTAGATTCTAATGGATGAGATAGGGCTAAATGAACTATTACAATTAATTATAAAGGAAAAGGGAGGTACCCCTCAGCAGTATAGTAAGATGATGGATTATATTGCTTTCCATGAAACTGGTCATAAGCAGAGAATGGATCCTAAAGCCAAACAAATTTCCCAAAAAGAGGATGGTACGTTTTATGATGGACCTGGAAGAGGATTATTTATGTTTGAGATAGGAGAGGAAAAAGGAGGAAACACTGCCGTTAATAGAACAGTTAGATATTTTAAAGATAACAATCTAGCCCTACCTAAATGGCTACATGACGTTAGTATGGGTAGTGCAGGATCAAAGAGTATTGACGTAAGTAGTTTAAGTGCAGATCAACAAAAGATGCTATTCTTAGGTTATCATAGAGGGCATCCTGTATCTGACTTTAGTAAGGTGTGGAGTAATGAGCAAACTATACAAGACTTTTGGGCTGAGAATCACTGGTCTGGAGATAAAGAAAACATTACAGATAAAATAGATTTGTTTAATAAGAATATAACTGCAAAGGATTCTATTGATGCATTAAAAGTTAGAAAGGCCGAGTTGTTTGGTAAAGACGATAAAGTCCCTTTTCAGTCAGCTCAAAATGATCCTAATAGATTGCCTGAAGAATCTGATATATTAAAAAGCATATTTGGACAACAAACTTCATCATTAATAAATCAATGAGAGAACTAAATAGAGAGGATGGTAAGGTGTATACAATAGATGATTTCTATTTTCTAGAAAAGCATTATATGGATTTAGACGATTTAATGGAAGATGAGAAGTGGATTGTTGGAAGATCTAAGGATAATGGATTTAGAGTTGTAAAATCTAACTGGTATATGCAAGATAATCCAAACTTTACAATTGAGAGTGTTATTTATGGTAAAACTCCTAAGTATATTAGTCCTATACGATATATGTTTAAATTACAATTAGAATATACTAAATAATGTATTTATTAAAACTCAATAGGAAAGGCGACATTTTTAAGGATGATGATGGGGTTGCTGGCGTACCAGAATTTCTTACACTCATTAAGAAGGAAAAATTCGGGCCTACGGCCCTCAAGTGGGTTGCCCTAGTCTGCGACTATGAAAGCCCATACAGGCATTACAGTGAAAATGAGAGGGTTAAGGCAGTTTCTAAAGACTTATATGGTACTTACACATGGAAGGGCTCTAAAGATCCATCTATAAAGGTAGCTTGTAAGAAATATACAGAACTACAATTTGATCCTTTAGATGAGCAACTTATAGCGTTTAACAATAAAATTAATCAGTTTACAGCTCTTATTGATGGAATGCATTTAGATGAGGAGAATGCTGAATTGTTACAGAAGCTAATGATAGGGGTTGAGAAGATACTTAAGACTAGACAATCTTTATTAGATGCTATAGACAGAAGAGGAGAAAGACAAAAGATAGCTGGAGATAAAGGGTTGTCATTTTTAGAGAGAAGAAAAGAAATAAAAGAATTGTAATGGCTAGAAGCAAGAGAGAAACAAAACATGATGTTAAGTATCTTTATGCAAGATATGTTAAGTTCTATAATAAAGCGGATATGGATAAGGCTGCTGAGTATCACGACTTAGCCATGAAACTACACGGTGTAGATTTAGCACAAAGATATCATATGAAGATAGAAAAGAGAGAGCAGTCTAAAGGAACTTTTGGATTAGGAAAAACTAAGCGATTAAGATATGGGTAAGATAAAATTTGATCCACAAAGATATCGTCCTATACCAAATAGTGGTCATCCTGATTTAAATCCTGACTCAGTGGCTTATCAGGAGTATTGGGCTCAGGAAACTGATAGATGCTTACATGGTTATAAACCTAAAGGTATGAAAAAAATATCTGGTAAATACTATTTCTATTTAAACTACTATATGATATTAGGTAATGATGGAACATCAGGTAATCGTAAGACTTTAATACATCCTTGGTACAGATCTATGGATCATGAGTACTTTGATACTATAGAGCTTTGTAAAGAAGAAGGTAAGGGGATGATTGTTATTAAAGCCAGAGATAAAGGATTTTCTTATATGAATTCAGGTGCTGTTGCTCATGAATATACATTCTATCCTTTTAATGATGTAGGTGTAGCTGCTGGACTACAAGTTACGGCTGATGCGTTCTTTGATAAAACTAGAAAAGGTCTTAATGGTATACATCCTAACTTTAAACACTCTGTACTTAAAGATACTGACGGTATAATGAGATCTGGATACAAACAAAAGAATAAAGATGGTAAATGGGAAATAGGTGGTTATCAATCTAACATCATATGCAGAACAATGGATAATCCAGAGGTATTCAAAGGAGAAAGGGTGTCACTTATGATATTTGAAGAAGCAGGGGAATTTAAAAAACTTAAGAATGCTTATATGTCATCTAAAGCATGTTTTATGGATGGAGATATTCAGTTTGGAGTGCCTATTGTCGGAGGAACTGGGGGAGATATATCTAAAGCGTCTAAAGATTTTATGGATATGTATTATAGTCATGATGCTTATAATCTAATTCCTATGTTTATACCTGCATCAAAAGCATACTATGGATTCTTTGATATAGATTCAGGTGTAGAAGATGAGAAGGGTGCAAGAGAAAAGCTTATAGCAGATAGAGAAGATATACAGAAGTCTGGAGATAATGAAGCATATAACTTACACATACAAAATTACCCTTTAACTATAGAAGAAGCATTTTTAAATACTCACTCATCAAGATTTGATATTACACTACTAAACGCACAAAGATCTAGAATACTATCAAGTAAAGACAATAGAAGTCAAATACAACAAGGCTTTTTAGATTGGCAATTAGGAGAGGAAGAGCCTACAGTTACTTGGAGGCCACATCCTACTGGCCCATACAAAATATTAGCACATCCAGAGAAAGAATATAAGAATTTAGACATAGGTGGTATTGATAGTTATGACCAAGATCAAGCTGGAGCGTCAGATTCTTTGGGTAGTGCGATAATTTATCGTAGATTTGCAAATACTGATATGCCAAGCGATTACGTTGTTGCTGAGTATACTGATAGACCCCCTAAGAAGGAGGATTTTTGGGACGGCTGTTTAAAACTTGCCGTGTATTATAACTCTAAAATGTTGGTAGAGTATACAAAGATAGGTATATTAGATTACTTTAAGCGTATGAATGCGCTAAAGTATTTAAAAGAAAAACCAGAGTCCGCACACAACCCTGGTACAAAAACTAGAAATAGGTATGGTGTGCATATGAATAAGCAGGTTAAAGCTCTTATGGAAGATTTGATAGATGATTATTTAAGAGAGAGCGCTCAAGATATATGGTTCATAGATCTGATAGATGAACTTGCTAATTATGGATTACAAAATACGGATAGAGCTATGGCTTTTGGTTTGTGTTTAATTCATAATATAGATAACTATAGAATGAAGGCATCTATACAAGAAAAGGTGAAGGATATAGGATTTAAATATTATAAAATGGGATATAATGGAATCCCTACAGAAATAAAATAAAATTATGGATCAGAAATACACATCAATGCCATCAATGGTTATTGCAGACAAAGAAAAAAATGACGAATGGTGCGAACAAGTTCTAAATGCAATTACAAGTTATATGGGTTCAGATGGTGGAGAGTACTCTACTTCAAGAACTAGAGATATTAGAAATTATCAGATTTATAATGGAGAATTAAATCAAGGTGATTATAAATACATAACTGAGCAATATGGATTAACGTATCCAGCTAGATTGGTTAATTACCCTATTATAACACCTAAGATTGATCTTTTAATTGGCGAGGAGTTAAGAAGACCTATTGACATGAAGGTTACTACAGTTAACAAAGCTGCTGTAATTAGAAAGCAAGACTATAAAGTAAGCCTAATGATGAGAGAGCTTTTAGATGACTTTCACCAAGAAATGAGAGAAACTATGAAAGTTGATGTTAAGCAAGAAGGTCAGGGTATACCTGTACCAGAAGATATAGAAACTTATATGAAGTATAACTATCGCGAGATGATAGAAGAAACAGCTCAAGATGGATTAGAGTACATATCTAATAGGTATAATTTAAAAGATGTATTTAAAGAAGGTTTTAGAGATTTATTAGTTACATCAAAAGAGTTTCACAAGGTAAGTATTCAAAATGGAGACCCATACGTAAGGAGAGTAGATCCTAGAAATGTAATCTTTGATAGCTCTGCACATTCAGACTACTTAGATGACTGTAGTTGGGTGGGTGAAGAAAGATGGATATCTGTTAATGAAATAAATGATGAGTTTAAAGATAGTTTAACTACTAAAGACTTAGAAGAGCTAGACAAGATGAGAAATCTTTATGCTGGTGGAGACATGAATCATTATAACTCTAGCCTAGAATGGATTGATGCTGGACACGGAAGAGAAACTAGAATTAGAGTGGTAACTGCAGAATGGAAGTCTCTTAGAGCAATTAAATTTAAACTATCTCATAATAAGTATGATCCTAGTAGACCATTTAGAAAAATGGTAAAAGACACTTATAGAAAAAGAAAAGGAGATAGAATAGAAATTAAATGGGTGGATGATATTTGGGAGGCGACAAAAATAGGTGGTAAAATTTTAGTTAACGCAAGAAGAAGAGATAATCAGGTAAGAAGCATAGATAATCCAGGCAAAACTCCATTATCTTATGTTGGTTGTGTAAAAGGTAATACTTCTGGCTCTCCTGCTTCTATTATTGATTTATTAGATAACGTTCAGATGCTTTATAATATTGTTGTTTATCAAATAGAGTTAGCTATGGCTCGTTCTGGTGGTAAAGCTGTAGTATATGATGTATCGCAATTACCTACTAATGTTGGTATGGATATACAGCAAGTATTGTATCACTTAAAGACAGATGGTATTATACCTATTAACTCAAAAGATGAGGGTAATCAAATGAGTAGTTTTAATCAATTTCAGCAAATTGACTTTACTTTATCTCAATCTGTACAGCAGTTAATTAATCTTAAAGTAATGTTAGAGGATATGGCAGGTCAAATATCAGGAGTTACTAGACAAAGAGAAGGAGCTGTGGAGAAGTATGAATACGTGGGTAATGTACAAAGAAGTGTAGTTCAATCTTCAACTATAACAGAAAGTTGGTTCTATTCGCATGCAGAAGTAAAGCAAAGAGTATTAGAAAGACTATGCAATCTAATGAAAGTTGCTTGGGCTGGCGGAAAAAAAGCTGGAATGATATTAGGTGATGGTGCTTATAAATTTTTAAATGTTATGCCAGATGTAGCGCTACAAGACTTTGGTGTATATGTAGGCGATAGTGGTAAAGACGATGCTATGAAGCAAGTTGTACAACAATTAGCTCAAGCTGCTTTACAGGCAGGCTCTGTTGATTTATTAGGTGTTATTAAAGTTCTTAGAGCTGATACAATGACTGAAGCCGAGAAAGTGTTAGAGCAAGCTATGAATGAAATGCAGAAACAACAAGAAGTGGCTATACAACAGCAACAACAAGCACAACAAGCTGCCGCTGAAGCTGAACAAGCTAAATTCCAAGCTGAGGCCCAACTTAAACAAATGGATAATGAGGCTAAAGTACAAGTTGCTAAAATTGGATCAGACTCTAGACTACAAGTTGCTAAAATACAAGCTGAAGTTGACAGAGATTTACATGACACTAAAGAAAGAAATGATATGGATAAGAAAGCGGCTGACTACTATATAGACAGAAAAAATAGAGAAAGCGAAGCTAATTTACAGAAAGAAGAAAAGGTAAAAAACACTGGAACATCCACAACATCAAGTGATTTAAAAAGAGCGACTGAGAAGTTATAATAAATTATTTGTATATTTGCAAACTTAGGGAGTATTAATTTAAATTAAATAAAATGGCAAAAGAAGAGTCAAAATTAGTAGATGAAGTAGCTGAAACAACAGAAACCACTACAGAAGAAACAGGGATTAAGGATGAATTTAATCCTCTAGCTTTTACAAATGATAATTATGGAGAGCTAGGAGCTGAAGACAAAACTGAAGATACAGAAGAAGAGGTTAAGTCTGAAAAAGAAGAAGAACAAGAACAAGCAGATGGATGGGGATGGGATAAAGCAGAAGAAGAGGAAGAGACTGCCGAAGAAGATGAAGATGATGATTGGGATTCAGAAAAGACAGAAGAAACTGAAGATACTAATGAGACGGGTTTAAGTTGGTCGCAAGTTGGTAAAGAGATAGGATTAAATGTAAATTCTAAAGAAGAGTTTTTACAAACATTAAATTCTTATGCCGAACAACTACAAAAACAACAACCAGCTCCTAATAGTCAGATAACTGAGTTAAGAAATTATTTAGCTTTAAGTGATAGAGATTTAGTTGCTGAGGAATTAAAAGCTGATGGAATAGAGGCTGCTGATATAGAAGACTCTTTAGATAAGTTAGAGGATTCTGGAATGATGAAGATGAAAGCTAAAAGTGTTAGAAGAGTAATAGGCAATGCTATTGATCAACAAACTGCACAAGCTCAACAATCTCAAACACAAGCAGCAAAGAAACAACAGGAAGACATAAAGAATGCTAAGAGTGGCTTGAAAAAGCAAATCAAAGGCATGGGAGAATTTATGGGAGGAAAAGTAACAAAGAAACAGAAAGAAGAAGTATATCGTTATGCTACTACTGATATGATGAAAGACATATATGAAGATCACGCCAATGTTGCTGATGTTGCTATGTTTATGTTATATCGTAAGCAAATAGAAAAAATTCTTCGTTCTCAAGGATTGGAAGACGGCAAAGCCACTATCATGGATAGTATAGTTTCTCCAAACCTTAACACTGGAAAAAGCAAATCTGATTACAAAATAAAGTCAGGTAAGTTTGATCCAAAAGCGTTCATGAGCGAGTAAACTTAAAAAGCAAGACAAAGTCTGCTCATAGTTGAAAGTTAATTGGACAAATATGTAAAATGTTTAATTAATAAAAAAAAATTAAAAAATGCCAAGTATTTATACGGGTACGTATGGGAAAGACACAACAGCTGCAAATGCATTAAATACAGCGTTGTTACAACACCCAGAAATATCTAGAACTATGATATCGCTTTACCCACGATATTCTATGACATATCTTTTAGAAAAAACTAGAAGACATGCTGCTGAAAAAGTTCTAGGAGACAGTTCTTACGAATGGAAAGTAATGAACCGTTTAAGTAAAAAATTGTATCTACAGAATATGAATAGTTATACTGCTTCTGCTGGAGATACAAAAACTGCTGTAAAATTCTCTGCTACATCTGGAGGTTCTGCGCTAACAACTTCTCATTTTAATGTACATGATATCCTTTTATTTCAAAATGGTGCTACTGGTATTATTTTGACTGATGATGGAAGTGGTGTATACACAGTTGAAATGATTGATGCTATTGCTAGTGGAGTTGCTTCTGGAGATGTAATAGGAAGAATTGGTACAGCATTCCCTTCTGGATCAACAGGAGGTGAAGTAGGTGAAAACTGGGCTTACCCAGACACTTATAAAAACTGGATGACTATACATAGAAAAAAATGTACAATCACTGGTAAAGACGCCACTGATGTTTCTTGGATTGAAAATAATGGTCAATCACTTTGGTACTTTACTAAAGAGCAACAAATGATGGATCTATTCATGTATGAACAAGAATTACAAAGATGGTATGGAACTAATTCTGTAAATTCAGCTGCAACTTCATATGCTGCTACAAACACTGATATTCTTGGAGATATTGATGCTGCTGCTTATGCATATGCTGATAATACTGCAAGAGCAGCTATTGCTGGTGGATCTGGTGAGCATACTGTAGGTGATGGTGTATTAGCTCAAATTAGTTCATCTAATCAAGCTTCTTACTCTGCTGGAACATTAACTGAAGATATCATTACTGAGTTTATTGGTAAGATCTCTTTAAATGCTCAAGGTGCTGAAGGTAATGAGTGGGTTGTATTTACTGGAACTGAAGGACGTATTGCTTTTCATAAAGCTATGAAAGACCTTATCGTTGCTCCTTCTGGTGCTATGACTGGAGGCTCTATGAAAGACATCAAAGCTGGTTCTGATGTATCTTTAGGTGGAAACTTCACATCTTACCATGCATTAGGTAATAAAATTACTATTGCTTACTGTCCAGTATTTGATGATCCAAATTTACATTCTGCTGCTGGTGGGACTAATTCATTTGGAGACAATAGATTGAAAGAATCTATGAAGATGGTATTCATGGACTTCGGAACAACTAATGGTGTTTCTAATGTAGAATTAATCACTAAAGGTGCTGCTGGAATTAATCGTTCATTAGTTAAGAAATATATTGGAGGTATGGTAAACCCTTACGATACTAAAAGTATGTTAGCTGCTAATGGTGATGATAGATTCCAATGTCACGTATTATCTGAGTCAGGTATTGTTGTAAGAAATCCATTTTCTTGCGGTATCTTATCTGCATCATAATTAAGTTAATAATTTGATAGAGGGGGGCTTCGGCCTCCCAATATCGCCTAAAAAAAATAAAAAAAATGGCAAATTATTTAGATATTTCAGGAAAATCCTCAGAAGCTGGGCAAGGAAGATTGCCTAAGCTAAGAGGTCAAATTAATCCTACAAGTACATTAACAGAAGGCACGACACTTTATGATTATAATAGTGGTACTACTTATTTTTTAGATAGCTCAGGAGGTACGTTTGATGTAACATTACCTTCTGCAAAAGCAGGATTGAATTTTAAATTTATAGCAGCAGATGCAACCGCTACTGTAGATATTGTTCAAGCTGCATCTGATGAAGATTTTAAAGGTTTTATACTACCAGGTGGAGTTGATGATGGAGCAGATATAGCTACAGGTTCTGATACGAAAATTATTTTTGACACAAGTGGTGGATATTCTGCTGGAGATTGGGTAAGCCTATCTTGTGATGGAACAAATTGGTATGTTGAAGGAGCATGTGGTTCTGCTGCTGACGTAGTATTTGGATAGAAATTAATTATTGGAAGACGGAGGGGCTTAATCCCCTCCAAATTCCTTATATTTGCAAGATGAAGACAAGACTGGTAGTAAGAGATGGAAAGGTTGTAGAGTTAAAAGAAAAAGATTTAAAGCCTACGACAAACAAAGCTTTTTATATAAATAAAGCTAGTGGGTTAAAGTGGGGTAAAAGTAAAAATATAAAAGAAAAAAGAATCGCTACAGATGAACAAGGCAGAAGACGTTTATATGTAGAGAAATAACAGGGAATATTAATTAAAAACAAATAAAAAATGGCACATTTAGTTTATGTACAAGCAAAAGATCCAAAAAGGTTCGCTTATGTAAAATTCGGACCTTACACGCAAAGAAATGGTAAAAAATCAGTATTATTAAATCCAGACGATCTACCAGTAGACGGATGGGAAATGCATGACGCTCATACTACATTAGATATAGATAATGAGTATGATAGAAGAATTTATGATTTTTTATTAGATCATCCTTTTATTACCGCAGACAAGCATTATAATTTAATAGACACTAAGTCAAGAATTGAAAAGCAGGCTAGTACTATTTTAAAATCAGCTGAAGCCGTACAAGTGGCAACAGCAATTAAAGATAATGAATTATCTGATCTTACTAAGTTATTTGGTATTGGAAATGGTTTTGATAATGCAATTATAAGAGCAAAACTTATTCAAATAGCAGGGCAAGCTCCTGATAAATTCTTAGAAATATATAAAGATGCAGACAAGTCTTATCGTATATTTTTAAAGAAAGCTTTAGAAAAGAAAGTAATTCAAAAAGTAAATGACGTATGGAAGCACGGTAACTATACATTAGGTATTTCTGATGAGCACGCAATAGCATGGTTAAAAGATAATCCAGAAGTTTATGCTGTAATGAAGAATCAAGTAAGAGGTAATTTTGTAAACAAGAAGGCTGAAATAAAAGTATCCACTGAAGATATGGTATCTAGCCCAGGAGTTTCTAAATTAGAGAAAGCAGTTGATGCTAAAAAGGGTTGGTTTAAAAAAGGTCAAAAACAATAATACTAAATGAATTTAGTTGAAGCTCACGAATACATAGATATACTTTTAGATAAAGCAGATCAACCTTATTTTATAGAAGAGGAAAAGAATAAGTTTCTAAATCTAGCTATATCTGACTTCATTAATATGCATTATCAAAAGATGACAGCTGATGAAGATTCTAGAAGAGCGCTGGCTGGGTGTATTGATTGGCAAAGTTTTTGGCTTACTGCAGCAGAAATAATTTCTGGTAATTATATTTATGGTAATAGTTATCCAGCATTAAGTTCAAAATACACAGATGAAGGAATACCTGCTGATCCCAACGATCTAGCTAATACAACATATGCTGCTAGTACAAACGATGAGAGAGGATATTTCCTATATGGAAATCAATATGTATTACCAAAACAACATTTATATGTCTTAGCTGTGGGAATAAGTTATTATAACAAAGATGAGGTTATAGATCCTAATACAGGATTAGCCTATTCAGGCGTTACAGAAGATGATATAATTTTTAGTCCTACTGTTTCTTCTAAAAACAAATCAACTAGAGGTTTTTATGAAGACGACTACTCTAATGATCCTTTTAATAAACCTGGAGAAGATGCTCCATATTGGCAGTATATAGAAAATAGAATAAATTTTAAGGGCGAGCATAAAAGTATTAGATATATAAACATGCAAGTGATAACATTACCTACGGTGGAACAGGCATTTTCTGAAGGCACATATCAAGAATCAACAGCTCCAGAGAGTAGAACCTTTGCAGAACATTATCAAAAACAAATAGTACAAATAGCTGTAAAAAGAATGACACAAACTGATGTAGGGTTAATGACTCCTCCATCAAATTAAAAGTATTTAAAGAGAGTTCTTTTGCTCCCTGCTGCAAGAATAGGTTGCGACTAGAAATAGTTAAGGCCTATTTTTGTTTTATAAAGAAAATTTAACTAATTTTGTAAACACCTAAACTACGCCTAATGATTACATTAAACGAAATAGCTTATAATATTAAAAACCTTGCGTATGGAGGTAGTACTTCCACAGAAAATAGTATTAGCTTACGGCAAATAAAACATTGGATACACTATCATAGGGCTAAACTTATTGCTGATAATATTGATAAAGGTATTACAAATAATCAAGCATTATATCAGAAGATGGCTATAACGGCTAGAAATTCAACATCTAGTACTCTTAAAGATTTTTATGACGCATGGGATGCTAAAGATATAGACGATTCTTTATCAGCTCCAACAGTAACTGGAGCGTTTTTATCAAATATGCCTAAAAATAGTACTGGAGATAGATTAAATGGAGAGTGGTTATTAAATTCATCTTTAACACAAGGAGAAAATGGCTGGGTTGATAGTCAACAAAGAAGTGCTTATGGAGAAGAAATATCTTCTTCTCAAGTTAGAGGTGATTTTAGAAACTTTGGAACACATACCTTTTGGACACCAAGACCACTTCAATTAAAAAATGACGCAGGTATTGTAGATGTATCTGTTAGTAGATATGTTCATTTTCCTGATGATCCTGGAACACCTGATGCTAATGAGCAATTAGGATCTTATGCAAAAAAAGGAATAAAATTACACAGGAAAGAATACGGTGATTTTGATGAATTTAATAAATTTACAGACAATAATAAGCCTTACTACATACAAGAAACAGCAAAAATAGATAGAGATAATAATGCTAATGGGAATTATATATCTCTTAGGCAGCTACAGGTATCTCCTAATTATCATGGAGGATTAAGCACACCAGTTGCTAAAAAAGTATTTTGGAAGTATAGAGGGGGTGCAACTATGATACTAGAAAACCCTACAGAGATTGATATGATGTATGGTTTCTGGTACGAAACTGAAACGAAATGGGATGACGCCACAATTCCCTACCCTATTCCTATGGAATATGTAAGTGATTTAATACAAAGAGTTATACAAGTAGAAATGCAAACAGAATTAAAAACAATACCAGATGTAGTAACAGACGGTTTAGATGACAACATAAAACAGAAAGTTCGTGGGCCACAAGTACAAAGATAAATACACGTTCTCTAAAGGGCTTTATAAGAACGTAAAGATCATGCTTTATAAATCTATTGATTATAGTTTATATTACAATATAATAAAAAGATTTTTTGAGATATTAATTAGAGATGTTGTAGCAAGAGATAGAATGGTTTCTTTGCCTAATAAAATGGGTTATGTTTATTTAGATGAAAAACCTCATAAAAGAGCATTTCATATAAGGGTGGATAATGAGGCCACAAAAGAAGCAGGAGAAACAGTTTATAATAGAATACCTATCCTAGATGATTTTTATAAAAAATTAGTCTGGGTGAGACCTACAAAATATAGAAACTGTAAAATACTACCTTTAGGGTGGTCAAAAAAAATAATAAATTATAAAGATTAATAATAATGGCAACAACTATAAATGTATCCACATTAACTGTTACAATAACAGAAACATTAGCTCTTAGTACTGACGCTACTGGTACAACTGATGATGTTACTTTTTCACAAACTAATAATCATATAATAAATACATCAATATTAAATGCGTCTAAAAGAATTGTAGAGCTAGAAAGCACAGCATTAACTACGGTCTTGACTTTTGATGATAGCTTAAACGCGGGAGGTCAGTTTAAAAGAGGTGATGTTAAATATATTAGAATAACAAATTTAGACGACTCAGCGGTACTTAAAGTAGGTTTAATAGGAGATAGTAGCGGCGCCTTCCAATCTTTAGCTGCAAACACATCTATGATGTTTACAGGAACTCAATTAGAGATCGGAGCTACATTTAGTTCTTTTGCAAATGCAGACACTATTAAAGTTGTTGGGGTGGCACAACAACAATTAGAAATAATGGTAGCTACTACTTAAAATAATACAATATGCATGTACATATAGATAGGGTTTTTACAACTGTAGCTAGAAATTTAGGATTAAAAGATTTTTCTAGATATACAAATAATTGGATAGAGTGGTCTTATGAGGCTGAGAAGCTTATAGGAAGTAGAGATACATTTGTTCAAAAAGAAGCTACATATGATGCTTCTGGAGCTCAAGCTACAGGAACAATAATATTTGCAGCCAATCCAACATCTGGCGATTCTATTACACTAAATGGTGTAAAATTATATTTTAGAAACTCTACAGACTTAGGGGAGGCTAAATCTCCTAATGAAATTCAAATAGGGGCTACCTTGCCAGACACAATAGACAATCCAACTAGTCCATTTGGTCTTATGCAATCTTTAACGGGATTTCATAAAGTTGCTTTTCAAACAGGAACATATACTAATTCAGCGATATTTAACTATCCTGAAGCTTTAGCTGTTGCAGATTACTCTATAACCTATAATACAGATGGAGTTGAATTAGTAGATTTAAATGACCCTTTAACAAATGGTAACGGGGCGACAATAGTCTCTGCCACTTCACTAAATTTTGCATCAAACACTTCTGGATCTACACAGCATATAAGTAATATTACAAATGCAGATTTAGTTGTAGGAGATATTTATGTTATTTCAGCAACAGTATCAAATTATACTGGTAATGGAAATAGCAATTCAGCAGTAGGATTTTCTACTTCTGGAGGTATTGGTACGGGCTATGGAGAAGCTAGAAGATTTGATAACGGAACAATATATAGTGCTTTTACAGCATTAAGTACTGGGCAGCCAGATTTATTTATTCAAGATAATGTAACATCAGCTACTTTAAGCGATATTTCAGTACAAAAAATGACAACAGCTACATTGACTGTTACGGCTAAAGAAATAGGTGATAAAGGAAATGAATATACATTAGCTTCAGATAATGCAAATGCTAAAGTTAGTGCGTTAAGTTTAACTGAAGGAAAGGATATCTTTAGAAACCAACAATTAACTTTACCAGAAAACAATGTAAAGCTTTTAGGGGTAAGGGTAGGCGCGTCATCTACACAAAATAAACATTACGAACTAAGAAGAGCTAGTGGGCCTCATAGAGAAAGGATTGGTAAAAATAGTAATGAAACTACACAAAGGGCTTTTAGATATTACGTAAATGGTAATAGGCTAAACATACAGCATGACTCTGTAGATGAAATTACAATTTCTTATTTAGCATATCCCGTAGATTTAAGAGGTTGGCCTAAGATAAAAGAAGGTCATGAAACAGCAGTTGCTCAATACATAATGTGGCAAATGAAATTAATAGATTTCTATAATGGTAAACTACCGCAATACATAACAAAAGAATTAGAAAAAAGATGGTACTACTTGTGTGGTAAAGCAAGAGGTGATGATGGCATGCCTACTTCTGACGAATTAAAACAAATAGGAAATATGTGGAATACATTACTTCCTATAAAAAGTAGTAATGGATTGATAAACCTATAGAATGGCAAAAAAAGAACAACCTAAAAATACTTCTGAAAACGCAGGATTTTCAAAACCACAAGGATTTACACATGGAATGGTTAGTGATTTAGATCCTCACTTTCAATTAAAAGGAAGTTATGCAGATGCACAAAACATTAGATTAACCAATGCAGAGGGAGATACATTTACAGTAGAAAATATAGAAGGTAATAGTTTATTTGTTGATTTGGCAGATTATCCTATATCTATACCTGTAGATCAAGGGATTAATAATAATTATCCAACATTTTATGATAGAGGGCCAAATATAGACGTAGCCACCAATATAAAAATAGATAATAGATGCTCTATAGTGGGCCATGTTTCTTATGCAGATCAAATATTACTAATCATTGTTGGTAAATTTGAATACAATAGAAATAATGTATATAGTAATGGAGACCCAGCAAACATGCTCCTAGAAAATACAGATAGAACTATATTTTTGTTAGTTGACTTTAATAAGGATTTTGAAGTTACTAAAGTAACAGATTTAAGGGTTTGTTATAAAAAAAGCGATGAAAATTATCCAGACTTAGGAATGAAGCAAGATATTCCTGTTCGTGTTGAGGCAATGATAGAGAATCATTGTATTTCTAGAATATACTGGACAGATAATGTTAATTCTCTAAAGACGCTAAATATAAAACAACCTGAATTACATCAATTAACTATTGAGTCTCTTGATATAACGCCTATCATGACTCCTTCACAACCAGTTCTAGACAGAACCCTACACGGCTCATTACCAGTAGGGGTTTATCAATATACATTTAAATACATTTCTGAAAATGGAGGAGAGACAACATTCTCACCATTAAGTAATTTATACCATGTTTCAGATCAATCTTTTAGTAGTTCTGTAACTTATGGAGGGGGGCCAAGAGGAAACTTAGGAACGCAAGGATTTGCTTTAAAGGTATATGATTGTGATCAAGACTTTGACCAAATAGAAATGTATGCTTTATTTTACGACTCATTAAATCAAGCTCCAAGAGTTGCTTTAGTAGACAGTGTCTCAATAAACGGAAGTACTGCAAGCTTTATGCATACTAATTGGAACTCAGAAATCACACAAGGATTAGAAGAAATTTTAATTGAATCAAACACTTGGGATGTATGTAAAGATATAGCCATTAAAGATAATATTTTATTTGCTGCTAATCTAAAAGAAAAGAAAAATTGGATATCTGAAAAAGAATGGAATGTTAAAGTGATGAGGTGGCGTATTCTTGATGGTACTTATAATGATGCAATGCTTACTACTAATGATACAGAAGTTAAACACTACACAGGTACCTTGGCAAATCCTACAGAAATATCAGACGGAGATACAGACGCTAATGGCTTTACATGTGGTTATGGGAAATTAATAGGAATAGATTATTACCCTATAGCATCGTACCCTCATTTACAGTATGATGGAGAGTATGGCAGGCCTATGTGGATTGCAAGACAATCTGCAAGAGGTGCAGGTCTTTCAGGAATAGTAAAAAATAGGCAAGAATATAGATACTTGTCTGATAGAATGACTTTAGGTGGTGAGAGCTTTAATTACAACACTAGTGCGCTTGGAGGGTGTAGAGTTACTTTTGGATTGAAAGAAAGAATTGCAGATCAAACTAAAAACACAAGTTCATCACCTTATATATCAGCAACTGCAGCTCAAGAAGATTTAAGAACTGATTTTCAAGATTTTCCAGGAGATGGTAATACTGTGAGTGCTACTACACAAAGAGACACTGTATTTAAAACATCTATGTCTTTAGGAGGATCAAAAGATCCGCATGTTGCTGGTAACAAAAGAGGATACCAAAGAGGAGAGACTTATAGGTTTGGTGTGCAAGTATATGATTTGACAGGAGCTCCAGGGAATGTGTTGTGGATAGGAGATATAGAAACACCTCAACAGCATGATATCTTAAGACAATTACGTGTAACCGATAATGATTACTCTCCTTATAAAACAACAAGTCAATTATTATCATATAAATTGTTAGGTTCTAGTAAATACGCGCAAGACCATCGCTTATCTTATGTCTATGGGCATGTTGTTCCTCCTGTTGATGTAGAATGGTTTTCAGCGAGACATCCCAACTCTACTAAAAACTTAGCAGCCTACGTAAAGTTTAATGGCGAGCAACAAGGAATGCTTCCTAATGATGGTTTAAATGGTGGGTTTACCCCATCTTCTCCAGGTGCAAATACGGCTTCTTCAAATTTAAGAAAAGCATTAACAAATGCTCCTATGTATACAACAACTTGGAATTATCCCTGGCATATGTATATGCAAAATAAAGATGATAATCATTATCTTTTAGATATGTTTGTTAATTTTGAATTTAGAATACCTAGTGAAACTTGTGCAAAAATATCTGGCTTTAGAGTTGTAAGAGCAATAAGAACAGAAGATGATAGAGGTATAGTTCAGCAAGGATTATTAAATCAAACAATACAATATGGAGATGCTACATTAGACCTAGAAGACGGTTATGATGCAACAGAATTTTCAAATGAAGACAATAGTGCTTTTGATGATGACCCTGTATTTGTAAATGCTTATAACCGACAAGATACAGAGACACCAACTGATCCAACACAAACAGAACAACCTGAATACAATACATATTTAAATGGTTATTTAGGATTAGCTGAAAATAGTTATTATGCTTATTATGGTACTGGTGTTAGTGCTGGAAAGGCAACTACAGGAGGGAATACAGAAGGCAAGGTATTTTATTGGCCAGAAATGGAATCTCGTAAAGCCCAATATACTAATCAATGGCAATTAAAATCTTATCCAGTACCTAATCACACAGATCCCGCTTCTCATGATGCAGGAGGACATAAAGGTACGCACTATAGAATGAGTGCCTATTTTGGAGGTTTTGATAAAATGACTAGAAAGGAGAGCGCTTCAGGAGACGATTATGGTGATGCTTATAATAATTATGCTAGAACTGAGGTGAGTGGAAGTATTTTTACACTTGATTCTCCAGATAGTGCTTTTGGTATTAGACCTTATAATTATAGAGAAGGAGATGTTCTAAGAATAGATAGTGTTTTAAAGCTAACTGACAACCTAAGATATGGACATTCAGGTTCAAATCACGTTGCCGCTGGGATGTATTGGACAAATGTTTCTGGATACTCAAGCGCGAATTATGGAGACACTCCTCTGTGGACTCCAAAATATGTAGATAAAACAGCTCAAGATGGATTAGCCTTTGCATCAAGAAGAGAAATAAATGAAGATTACGGAATTTTAATAGCTAAATACTATTGTTTTGATCCTTATTATGGTATAGGTATGGAAATTACTGGAGGCGCATATGCAGGTGGTAAATACATTGGTAATAATGAAGGGGCAAGACCATCTTCACAAGGTTGGTACTTACCAATATCAGCAGCTAAAGAATTAAGTGATGGTGAAATCGTACCTTCTGGATTTTTTAAGAAAAGTAGAAGGGTTGATAAGGGCAGGGTTCATGGTTTTTCTAATAATACATTAGGATATGTAAAAACTAAAACTACCTCAGATGGTAAATGGAATTATAAAGTTTGGGCTGGAGTACATGCTCATCTTGCAAAAACAGTAGGAGTTAATAATGCCGCTCCAGTTTCTGGATGGACAGAAGCAAAACAAAAGAAAGATTATACATACGACACTGTATCAACAATGCAGATGGGTTTAAGAAGTATATTAATTGAATTAAACACTAAGGTTACCGAAGTTAGAAAAACAGGTCCTGGTGACCTTGACACATACTTTGATATTAACCATACTAGTAATGGTGAAGAAAAAATGGATCACAGTGGATGGTTTGCTCCTTACGACTTATCTCTTATATATGATTATGGTTCTTGGAATGGCGGATCAGACACTGCTGGGCCGACTGGAGAAAAGTGGGAAAAAACACATTGGATGACTATTCTTACAAAATACTTAAATTCATCATGTTTAGGCTCTAGCGGAACAAATTGTAATGACAAATGGAAAGGTTATCATGCTCATCAATTCTTATGTTCTATTGTTAGAAAAGTAACTCCTTATGGTGGTTACACTAAAGGAGCGATTGAAAAAACTAGATACATACCGTGTGGTAATTTTCATGAAGTACCAATTGCTCCTAACGATACTCCAGGAGCATTTCAAGGCCATTTATCACAAGTATTTGGTGGTGATACTTTTGTAAATTTATATTCTCATCAAAAAACATCTGCACCATATATGAAAAAATCTATGGTTAGGTTTAAAGTATTTCCTGTAGAGTCTTATGTTAACACTGACATGAGAAGTGGATTAAATCTTAACAATGGAGATACAGTAGTTGGTAAAGATATGAATACAGCTCCTTTTAGTAATGATTGGTTGTACAATTCTGTTTACTCACAAGAGAATACAATTAAATCTGCTTTAATGGTAGATGAAGATGAAAGTTGTGATAACTTAGATTTACCTTATGAAATAGCATATTCAAATACAAAGATATTAGGTCAAAACTCAGATGCATTTAGAATCTTCCCTATAAATCAATTTCATGATATGGAAGGTCAGTATGGTGAGATTAACAGAATAGTTAATTTTAAAAATGAAATATATGTTTTACAAGATAGTGCTTTTTCTAAATTATTAGTTAATCCACTATCTATGTTAAGTGATGATTCTGGAACCTCTTTATTTACTGGGACAGGAGAGACTGTAGAGAATCATATTTATATATCTACTAAGTATGGAACTAGGCATAGGTTTAGTGTAGCTGCTAGTGAAAAAGCATTGTATTTTGTTGATGTTAATTTTGGTAGACTATTTAGATACGATACAGAAAAGTTAGTATCTTTAGGAGATGCTTTAGGTCAAAGAAACTATTTAAGATATATTACTAAGCATTGGGAAATGATATCTAAAAAGATTTGTACTCTTGATAGTGGAAGTGGGGCTCTTTTTGGAACCGCAAGCACAATCCATCCCTCTAATACAGATGTATGGCATGGTATTTATACAACTGATATAAATAGTAAGGAAAAAATTGGAAGAAATTATAAGGGGGATAATCCATTAAAATTTATAGGTATTAATTCAATATTTGATTATACTAATAAAGAGTTAATGGTAACTTTTCACAATAGTGCATCTGGAACTACCAGAAGGGTTTTTGCAAATCCAGAAAATTTACATTCAATGGGTAGCACTACAGATGGACAGCCTATATCTCACTCTGAAACATTAGTATATAACGAAGGTATAAATGCATTTACTTCTAAATACACTGTAGCTCCTCCACAATGGCTTACAGGCGCGCAAGGAGCATTTATTTTATGTCCTGAAAATCAATTAAGTGCTTACGAAATACAAAACTGGAGTTATAGAAATACTCACGGCTCTTATAATCAAGCTGGTTCAAATGATAGTAGTAGTTATATAGATTTTAGAGTTAATCCTTTAAGATTATGGATTTGGGATAAGCATGACAAAGGTAAAAAAACACATTTCTTTGGAGAAAAAATAGGTTATATAACCACCGAAACACAGGCAAATATCAACGACGTAAATGATGATGTAACCGCTAAGGTTAAAACTTATGACTCTAAAGATTACGCTCATGAATCATATATAGTAAAAGTAGTTAATTCTGAAGCTTCTGATGCAAAGATATTTGATAATGCTGAAATTATTATAAGACCTGCTAACATTCCCTTCACTGACATAAAATATATTACAGATACTTCTATAGACAATGTATCTGCATATTCAACTATACACGATAAAACCATTACTATTGATGAAAAAGAACAAATTGTAATTAATAGAAGATGGGATTTTAATGACAGTTCTGAAGGTTGGTATTTTTATGATGGAACCGCTTGGGCTACTGAAGGATCTATAATAAATACAGGATTAACAGTTGGGGTTACAAGTGTTCATCATACCGCTACAAATAATGGGAAGTATTTTTTCTGTGATGAAGCATTGTTTACTGCTATGGCTGGATATCCAAATTGGCATAATACAAATATAGATGTAATTCAAGTACGAGCAGGAGTAGAAATATGGACAGGGAGCATAATAGTTTGGGATTCAACTGCTGGTAATTCCACTCCATTATCTGGTACTGGTAGTATGCATGGTAGAAGAGTAAGTGGATCTGCGGCAGGTCAATGGCAAATAGGAGATATAATTATGACATCTTCTTTTGGTTCTACATTAACATTAGATTATCAAGGAGACGGATCTAGTGGATCTTGGTCATCGTTTAGAAGTCCTAATAATAAATATGGATTTAATCAAGGTGGAGGAGATCAATTAAGGCCAGATGATAGAGGTTTCGTTGGAAAGTATAATAACAAAGTTAGAATGCGTGTTAAAAGAACTGAGATTGGAAGTTGGCAAGGAGATATTTTTTGGACAGGTACTGATATTAAAAGATCTCTTGTAGGAACACCATTAACTTACGTTGAAAGTTCTGCAAGAAAAGCACACATACCTGAGCCTCCAGGAACAGGTGATTTTGGACAAGATGCTAATGGGGTAGATATTGTAGGGGGAATAGATCTTGATTTTGTAATTTTAGAATGGGATATGAGTGATTCAGCAGAATGGGATGATGCTAGAATTGAACAAATAAGGATAGATTTAGATTCTAGTACGGGAACATACGAAGTTGATTGGATAGAGATTATAGGATTAAAAGCTAGTAAATATATTGACGGAGTATTAAAAACACCATTAAGAACTGATAAAAGTAAAGGTAGAACTAGAGGCACTTGGTCAAAAATCAAATACTCTGCAAATACTACAGAAAAATTTAATATCTTTGCAATACTTGCAAAGTACCGTAAACAACTATAAATAAAGCTATGTCAGGATATCAAAATATAATGAAAGCAATGGAGCAGTTACAAGGAACTGGTATAACTCCTAACTTTGCCAATAAAGGAAATAATCTTACTAATATTAAAACTGGAGGAGTTAATCCTTATTCATCAAGAGCATATACAGATTTTAGTTATAGAGACTTAGCTAATCAAGCAGCCCCTATACAAGATGAAAGGCAAATGTATTCTGATTTAACAAGCGGTTTATCTGGTCAAGATCAATTATTAATGAAAGGAGCTAAGGGGTTGCAAGCATATACAATAGCTGATAAGGTTAGTCCATATCTCGCAGACGTAGGAACAGGAATAGTAAATGCTACTAATCCAGCAAGTATGAACGCTTCTATGCAAAGCTTTAACTTAGCCCCTGCAGCTGCAGTATATAGTGCATTTGGTACAGACAACAATCCTTATACCTTTACAGATCAAGAAAAATGGGGAGGTACAGCATCTAATATGATGGCTGCACATCAGGCATCTAAATTTCTTACAGGTAAATTTGCTGGAGGGTCTGCTATGAAATTAGGAGCAGGAGGTGTAAACCCTTATGTTATGTTAGCAGCATTGGCATTTTCTTGGTGGAATAATAAAAGAAGAAAGAAGAAAGCTAGAAGAGCAAATGAAAAAGTAGCGAGAGAAATAGGAGATGAGCAAACTAAACAATACGAAGAAAGAGCAGATATAGTAGAAGATTATAGAGACGAACAATTAGCAAAATATAATCAACAAATGCATATGGACACACAATCACAATACTCAAATCAATACGGAGGAAACTACAGCAATAGATATATGGCTGCTGAAGGAATGAAGTTTTCTCCACAAGAATTAAATAAAATAGCTAAAGCTGGTAGAAATGGTGATACTATGCTAGCTCATATAAACCCACAAGAAGCTGCTTTGCTAAAATCTTTAGGTGGTAGCGGAACTATAAATCCCAATACAGGACTACATGAATACGGATATGGTAATCCATTAAACGTTCTATCTGATATTGTTGGAGGTGTTGGTGGTGTTGTGTCTGATGTTGTTGGAGGTGTTGGTGATGTTGTAACTGGAGGTATTGATACAGCTGTAAGCACTGGTATAGACGCACTTCAAGGAGCTGGAGATGTTGCAAGTGATATAGGAAGTGGGGTGAGCGATATTGTTGTTCCTGTTTTAGATCCAGTTTTTGATGCAGCTGGTAATGTTATTGATCCAGTAATGGAAGGAATCCATGATGTTGCAGAGCCTATAATGGAAGGTGCTACTGACATGTTTGGAAATGTAATTGAAGGCACGTTAGATGGTGTAAAAACTTTAGGGTTTGATTACCTTATGCCGTTAGGAGAAGGAATTTTAAGTCCATTAGGGTATCTAGCACAAGAAGGTATAAATTTTATAGAAGGTTTATTTGGAGGAGGTGGTAATGAAGGTCCAACTTTTGCAATGCCTGAAAATTTTAAAGGTTATGATCAAAAAAGACAAGCTGTTTCACAATTACCAGTAAGAGGTGGCGAGCAAGTAATGTCAAATATTAAAGGCCCAACCATAAACCCTGGAAATAAAACTAAAAAGAATCTTGTTTCAGGTGACTGGACAGGATTTAAAGAAAGCGATTTTTTAGCTGAAAATGTTTTAGAAGAAACAGATTACGCTGCACAAGGAATGAAGTATAAATATTATGCAGGAGGAAAAACAGAAGATATTGTTGCTGAATTTACAGGCAATGAATTAATTGTTAATGACCAAGCTAAAGTAGAAAAAGCTTTAGAAGCTGGAAACTATAGAGCTGCTGCTGCTCCAATTAGAAGAGCAATGAGCCAAAGATTAATAACGCCTGGACCTGAAACACATGGTGGGAATCCAATGCCTGTAGATAAAGAAGGTAACATCTACGCTAAAGGTGGTAAGCTTAAATTTAAAGTTAAGAAAGGTGCTGGTGTATATGATCATGCAACAGATCAATTTAAACCAACTATGACTGATAGAGAGATAGCTATGACAGCCTACAATAATATGAAGAAGTGGGAATCAAACGGAATGGCATAATGGCATTACCAGGAAAAAATAAAGTATCAATAAAAGAGGTTTATAATTATTTAATGACTAAACCTAATATGACCAAGAACAAAGCCTTGGGAATTATTGCCAATATACAAACTGAATCACTTTTTTATTCTGATGCAGTTGAAATGGGAGATGTAAAAAATAAAGGCATAGGTCTTTTTCAACATACATACAAAACAAGAAAAAAAGCGTTTTTAGAAGCGGTGCCTGATTGGAAAACAAATTGGAAGGGACAAATAGATTTTGCTTTATCAGAACCAGAAGGACAGGCTTACCTTAATAAAAGCTATAAAGATAAAGCGGCAGCTACAGAGGATTTTATGAAAAACTTTGAAAATCCTAAGGATCAATCTTCAAAGGCAATACAAAAAAGAATTGATAATTTAAATATAATTAGCTTTAACGAGGATAATGACGAAATAATTGTTACTGAAAAAGCTCCAACCAAAGAAGAGCAAGAATTAGCAGAAGAAGGTAAAAGTCCTTATAGAGAAAAAGAAGAAGAAGAGATGCCTGGTCTATTGCCAGAGATTAAGGTAGAGGGAGAATCTAAAGAGACAAGTAAAAAGAAATACAGAAAAGATGTTTTAGATAGAATATCTGGTAGAGACGAATACTTAAAATACTTAGAAGATAATCAAGATGCTTTTAAAGAATTAAGTATTATAGAAAAAAACTTAAAGTCTTTTAGTAAGGGAACAAAAGAATATAATGACCTTGCAAAAAGAAAAAATGAATTAATAAAAGATCTTACAAAGAAAGAAAACATACTTAAAGAAGATTTGTATAAAAAAGAATTAAACAATTATGTTAATTCAGAAAACAATGCAAGAGAAGAACAATCCAGATTAGAAAAAGAACTAAAAGGATATATTGACGCTAAAGAAGAACCACCACAAGATTTAATAAATCAAATAGCAAAAGCAAGAAAAGAAAAAGAGGAAAGTGGTAATAGAGTAAAATTATTAACTAAACAAGACTGGAGGGATTATGATATTAGCCCAGTACAACAAGGGTATAATCAAAACATTTTGCTACCTGATGGCACTATAGATATAGAAGAAAGTAAAACAACACCTATACTACCAAGCTCTTTAAGTGATGATAAGGAAGAGGATATTGTTTATAATGTTGTTGATGAAAATACTGATCAAACACAGATAATAGAAACTCCAGTAGTTGAAACTACTACAGAAGATGTTGTAGAACCATCAGCAGAAGAAGAAGATGCTATAACAGAAACAGAAGACTCTACAATTGATTCTAACTATAGAATGAATCAACTAGGTAATGCTGGTAAAGCATTATTTGAAGGTGCTGGTAAAGTGTTAGATTACGTTGGAGGTCCAGGAGGTATTATATCTTACGTGATGGGTAAGAAAGGATTGAAAGAGGCTATGAAAGAAGTAAAGCCTCATGCAAGCGCACAACTATCACCTATGTTTATGCAGCATCTTAGACAAAGTAGAGAGATTGCTAAGAAAGGATTTCATCCTGATCAAGCTAGGGTGATTCAAAAAGAAATGGATGGTGCTTATCAAAAAGGATTAGAGAATGCAGTTAGAGGTTCTGGAGGTCAAAGAGCAAGGTTCTTAGCGTCTTCTGGTATATTAGACGCTCAAAGATCGTCTGCATTATTAGATTATGCTGCTAAAGATTCTGAACTACAATCAAAGAATCAAGAGAAGTATGAAAAGCTTATGATGTTTAAAGAGAATTTTGATATACAACAAACAGAAAAAGAAAGAGCTGAAGACATGGAAAGACAGGTAGCTAATAAGAAAGCAGCAGCTACATTTACATCAGCTGCATTTACAAACCTTATGTCTGGATTTGGAGGAAGCGGCAGCTCTCTTTTAAACAGAAACAATACAAGCAATCTTTACAATACAATAGAAGGATTAATGAGTAACCAGGGGAACACAGGAACAGATAACAAATAATTATGGGAATAGATTATGGATTTTTTGATGCTTTAACAGGCCCAATGAAGGCAGCTGGAGATATCCAAGCAAATCGTGATGCTAGGGCAATGCAGCAAATGCAACAACAGCAACAAATTAAAAATCAACAATTACAAGAGCTAAATAGAGACCAAGCATATCAACAACAATTATCAGCAGCTACAAACCAAGCATTAAAAGATATATACACTGATAATGGATTTGCAAGACAAAAAGATGTAGATGATTTTACGAATTGGCACACAGACTTATCTGGATGGAAAAACATACAAGATGTATTAAGAGAACATGGCTCTATAGACAACGCTAGGCTAAATGGTAATTTAGATTATTTAATGGAAGAGTATAAAGCTAATTTAAAAGACAATCCAATATCTAATAGAATTAAACAAAATAAAGCTTCTTTAGAAAAATATCATATAGCAGCTTTAGATCCAAAAAATCAACAATTTATTACGTCAGGCCAAAGTGAAAGATACGAGCAGTTTATAAAAAATGAAACTGATAACTTTGTATTCCACGGATTAAGATCAGATTATTTAGATCAAGCTAGTCAAGCATTAAGCATGTCAGACCAATTAGACTTAGATGAGGTTATAGGAAGTAATTATCAGGCCATTATAAAGGACATGATTAATGATCAAAATCCTGATGATCCACAAGCATTTATGCAATCATTAAGTCAAGAGGACATTAGAACGTGGGTAGGTAAAGAATTACGCTATGATGAGGGTTCTGGATTCTTTAATGATAAAGGTATATATGGTGTTAAAGAAATTGATACAGAGTTTGCTACAGAAATGGTTAGGTCATTAGATGCTGTAGGAAGCACTGGTATCGCTAAGGGTAGTGATTATTTTAGAAACAGAGATCAAGGCATATCATTTAAAGAATTATTTGACGGAACAGCTGCTATGGATTGGGATAGATTAGGAGGCTATGACAAGAATAACGAAATGAAAAACTACAAAGGCATAAGAGCACCTTTTGCTAAAGGAAGACAAATGGTTGGTAGTGGTAGAGTATTTGCTAATAATCAAATGCTTGAAAATGCTATAACACAATCTTGGGCTGGCGATTATGGAGATGAAGCTAAATCATCTAGGTATAACTCTAAATCACGTCAAGTAAACGATATAGCCATGCAAGGTTTGTATGATTCAAGAGGACATAAGATTACAGACAGCGATATAGCATCTACTTGGTTAACAGGTGCGGGCTCATGGCAAGAATCAGAAACAGATGACTTAAGATTAACTGGATATCATATTGCTTTAGAAGGTAAGAATAAAGATGGTGATGCATTCTTACTTACAGACGTTTCTAATGAGGCAGATATGAATAAATTAAGAGAACAATACAAAGATACTGTTTTTGATTATGTTGTTGTTGCAGAGCTTATAGACGATGACATGGTAAGTCATGATGATGCTTATTATAAGAAAGTAGACATGGGAGACCCTACAATTCAAGCAGCTTTAAATGAAAAGATAGATTCTACAGATTTAAATAGGGTTAAAACTCAAATGGCAACATACGAGCAAAGTTTAGCTCAAAAAACATATAACAATAAAAGAAGAGCGTCTAGCAATGCTATATTACAAAAACAAATGAATTTACCTTCCGCTCCTGCTGTAGATGAATTTATAGGCGCTTATGACCAATCTTTATCAATAGGATTAGGTATGGCTAATGTTCCTTCAGCAAAAATTCAGAAAGCTATTCCTTTGTTAATGTCAGATTTATACGTAGATTCGCGTCAAGAAAGAGAGTATCCAGTACAAATTGGAGATAAAGTAGCAAGAAACTCTTCTGAATATATGGCTTTATCTACACAAGTTCTTAAGAAAGGATTAATTAATGGAAGCCCAGGAGTACTAGATATGTTAAAAGCAATACAAGAGGGTAACTATGATGTATATAGTCAAGGTATAATGCCTGAAAATAGATACAAGCAAAGCAGAAAATTAAGCAAACAAATATCACAATACCAAAATTAGTATGGCAGAAGACTATAGATCAGGATTAAATATGTTGTTAGGTGATTTAGCAAAAAACGATGTAAGAGTACCTAGTCCAGAAGAAGCAATCAATCAACAATATGATGCTCCTATGGAGGGACCATCTACATTAAGCTCAATGATACAAGGGCTAGATAGCTCAGGGCAACAAAATATAACTTTTGATAGAATGGCTCAAGGTCAAGCTGCTTCACAGTTAGCTGCTGATGAGTATGGTAAGTTAGATGAATTAAAGTATGGTTCTGCTCCTGATCAACAAATAGTAGACCCTACATCAATGATAGGCTCTACTGGAGAGAGAGTAGAAAGAGGATTAAAAGCAGGTTGGGGTGATTTATTATACGGTACTGGTGAGACAGTAGATTTTATTAATGCTTGGGCTAGACCAGGAGATGTAGAGCCATCTACTTCTGTTGGCGAATGGTTTCAAAAGATAGGTACAGAATATCAAAATGAAAATGCATTAATTCTTTCTGAAGATTTAAAAGATATTACTTTTCAAGATATGTTTAAAGGAGAATTTTGGTCTTCTAAAATATCTAGATTAGTTCCTTACGCTATGTCATTTGTTATACCTTACGGAGGAGGTGCTAAAGCAGGGGCTTCATTATTAGGTAGATTTGGAGTGTGGTCTGCTAAAGGTATTTCTAAAGCTAATAAAGCAGGTAAGATAGGTGTTAATGTTGGAGCTATGGGTGGAGGTATAGGAATGGGGGCTAATGCAGTAAAAGGAACTGGTTTGTTAGGGAAATTAGCCACTGACGCTGGGAGATTAGGATATGGACAAACTAAACTTATGCGTAATGTTGGTGGTTTTATTGGAGGGGGTGCTGCTGCGAATATGGCAGAAGGAGCTTATCTTTCTGGAGAAGCATATTCAGAAATGTTACACGAGGTAGATGCTAATGGAAATAAATTATTTACTCCAGAAGAGGCGGCTAATCATGCAGCTGGTGTAATGTATGATAATGCTAAATGGATGGCAGTTGATATGGTTCAATATGGATTACTATTTGGTGGTATAGGTAAAAATATGGCTAAAAGATTATTACTAAACCCTCTAAAATCAAATCCATTTAAAGCTAGCATAAAAGGACTTACCTCTTATGCTGTAAGAAAAGTATTGCCTAATTTACCTGCAGCAGGAGCTTATGCAAGTGTTGAGGGGATAACAGAAGGGATTCAAGAAACATATCAAGAATGGATAAAATATAAAAACATACAAGAGGCTAAGGGTGAAGATCATTTATCTATGACTGATTGGGTAAAAGATGATTACGGAAACTATAGACCAGAAATTAGAGATTTATTTTGGTCTTCTGTAGGTTTAGGAGGGGCTATGGGTGGCGCTAGAGGTTATTTTGATTCAGCTGCTGCAAGACACGCTGCTCTTGATGAGCATCAAGAAGCTATTAATACTAATGCTAAAATATTAGATGCGGCTAAAACACCTGAACAGTATTATGCAGCCGAAGCTATGGTTACTGATAATACTATGGCTATAAACATATGGAACTACAAGGGTGATGGATCTTTTTTGTATGAGTATGCTGAAAATATGGTTAAGGATAAAAAAATGTCTAGAGAGGTAGCTGACGAATTTATAGTAGCTATAGAGGCATCAGAAAAAAATTATCTAAAACATTCTGCTAATAGTATGTTAACAGAAGCTGGTGCAAAACAAGCCTTCTTTAGAGAAACAAGAAAGTCTAGAAATTTATCTCAACAAGCAATACAAAAAGCTGCATACGAAACAGATAAAGCACATATTGTTGAAAATATAAAAAATGATAAAAAACAAAAGAAAGCGCTAGAAATTTTAGAGCAAAATCATTTATCTATAATGGAAACATTAGACCAAGATATGGCTGTTTTAAATAGGGAGATAGAAGACATATACACTTTAAGAGTAGACAAGGCTCCTATAGCGGAATCTACAGGTAAAAGAGATGCTAGATATAAAGTTCAAGGTCTTACTAAAGATGAAATGAAAATATACTCTCAAGAAGAGTCTAAAAAAGCGGAAGCGGAAGCTAAAAAGAAAGCAGATGCAGAACCCTCTCTTATTTCTAAAGTTGTAGAAGGAGCTAAAGAATTAGGAGGTAAAGCTGTAGAAGGAGCTAAAAGTTTATTTGGTAAAGCTAAAGATAAAGTTACATCAGAAGAAACTAAAAAAGCTATAGAAGACGTTAAAAAATATACTAAAGAAGAAATAACTCCTTCTGCTAAAGAAAAATTAGTTAAAGCTTTAGAGGCTGGTAAAATAGGAGTGAAGGCTGCTTTAAAAATTATTGGTAGTGGTGTAGATAAAATCATTAACAATAAAGACGTAAAAGAAGCCATAGAGAAATTTAAAAAGGCTAAGAAAGAAACAGTAGAAGCTGCTGAAGAAAAGAAACAAGAGTCTGACGAAGACGTAAAAAAAAAAGACCAACCTCAAGTAGTTCCTAAAACAGAAGAGTACAGTAAAACAGAAGAAACTCTTAAAAAGAAAGGGATACAGTTAGAAGCTGCAAGTATATCTAAGGTAGTAGATAAAGAAGGTAAAGCAAGTACTACTAGCTATATGTTAAAAACAGCTACAGGAAAAGTTATTAAGTTTTTTACATCTAAACCTTTTGGAGCAGAGGCTCTAACAAAAACACCACAAAACATAAAGTTAAATTTAGTAGAGCCAGTAGCTGGTAAGGCTGATGTAGTTGAAGTAAATGGTAAGCTATACTTTCAACATCAAAAAGGCGCTCCATTATACGAAAGTAAAATTCAAGTTATTGTAGGAGACAAGGTTATTGGTCAGTTAGAATATCAAGAATATAAAAAAGATAAAGGTATTGTAGATAGTAAATTTATTGATGTAGAGTCTGACACTATAGGTAATTTATTAAAAAGAATTGCTGAAGAGTCAGATAAATCATATTTTAGAAATATAGCAAGGGTTTTATTAGGCCTTAATAAAAAGGCATTTTTAGATCTTGTTATTAAAGATGGGCATGTAAAAGGAGCTGACCAAACAGTGTTAGGAAATACTAATAAAAAACAAGACAATAAAGGAGGTGTTATATATACTATATCATTTAGCAAAGAAAACATAAAGAAGTTTGCAGAAAAGACAGAAAGGTCTTATGATTCTGTTTTTGCTGAAGTTATAATGCATGAAACTATACATGCAACAACAATGAATTTGCTAGAAATAAAGAAAAAGGCTCCGCAAGCATTAAAGTATTTATCAAAAGAAGAAACTCAATTTATAAATGAAGTAGAAGGGCTGTATAGTATATATTTATCTCAATCAAAATCCTCAAGATCTAGGTTTAAAGCGGTTGATAATATACATGAATTTCTTACATATTCATTAACGAACCCTGTTTTTATGGGTTATTTAAATAAAATAAAAGTAGAAGATTCTACTATTTTAGATAAGTTATATGAATACATAGCTAAATTGTTTGGCGGGGATGCTACTGCTTATAAATCAATGTTCGCTTCATATGCAAAATATGTAAAAAGTGGAACGCCATTAGAAACATCAAAAACTCTTGAAGGGCAAAAAGGCCCTACTAAAAAAGCTAAAAAGAAAGATACTCGCACTATAGATAAGGTAATAGGTTCTGTTAAGCAAACAAAAGAAAGTTTTAAAAAATTACTTGATAAGTCTTTTAAAAATATCCCTGCACAAGAGGATATATTAATTAATCGTAATCTTGAAGTATATACTCACTCAGGATTAGGGGCAGCAGCATTAACTAGAAGCATTGTGCAAAAACAATTCCCAGGTGCACGTGGGTATGTAATATCATCTAAGCTAGCAGACGACTATGGGCAAGAAGCTACATCTTTAGCAATAGGTTCTGTTGTTTTAATTAATGAGAATCAAGTAGAACAAACTGATTTAATACACGAATTAGGACATGTGTATTACGGCTTAATGGAAGACACTCCATTAATGAAAAGAATTAAAAAGCTTTTACCAAAGTCTGCTGAATATCAAAGAACAAAAAGAAATTACCCTGAATTAATTCTTATGAATTACAACGGTAATAAAATGACTCTTGGTAGTATCTATAAAAATATATTAATTAATAAGCCTGTAGGAGAAGAAGGTATACTTACAAATATATCAGAAAATATAGCGTTAGCAGAAAGGCAAGGTGATAGCGCAAAAAGTACAGAGTTTTTTAATGAATTAAGAATACAATTAAAACTACAAGGAATAAAAGATGTTAGGGTAGATCAACAAAAACATCTACTTGAAGAGACGTTTACTAGAACGTTAGAGCTTTATTCTAAAGGAACGGTTGATTCAATTGTAAAAGGATCAGAAGCTCAAGAATTATTAAAGAAAGATTTAATTGAGTTTTATAAAAAGACTAAGAAATTAGCCACTGATGAAGAAGCTAAAAGACTTTTAGATTTATCTGTAGATAATATACAGTCATTAGACTTAGAGGCTTCTATTAAGCACATCTTACTAGACTTTAATTCTGGAGAACGTACTATACCTGTAGTGCAAAACTCTGCTTATGGTGATATTAAAAGAGCTAATAAGAAAGCATTTGCATCTAGAGCTACATACTCAGCGGTATCTATGTATATAGGAGATTTTATAGGTAGAAATTTAACTCCTACTGTTATGACTAATAGAGTTATGAAAAGAATAGCAGAAGACTCTAATTTAAAAGTTACAGATGTTAAACAGTTAAGAGAATACGTAAAGGCTATTATAGTTCAGATTACTAGACCTGCAGATTTAAAGTTAGCTGATAAAGTATTAGACAAACAACTTTCTGAAATAGGATTAGATTTAAATGAAAAAGAAAATATGGATCAGGCTTCTGAGTCAGATCAATACAAAGAATCTAATAAGATAATTGCACTACCAACAACTACATCTAACTTTATAAAAAAGATTACAGAAGTTTATAACTTTAAAAATCCTGATAATATAATTAATAGAAAAAAGCTGTTATATGATTTATATGTTATAGCTAAAAGTACACAGAATGATCCATTTGATTTTATCCCTACATTAAGAAAGTCTGATAGTGCTGAGATTATGGCTATGCTAAGAGTATTAGATGGTGTTTATGGTAAAGACAAAGTTCTTACTAATGCTAAGTTAATGGAGCTTAAAGGTCCAATAGAAGGTATTAATATAGAGGTTTTAACTCAACAAGCGTTAGAGATAGGATATATGGGTGCTAGAAAATGGAGAACTTATAAAACCATGAGTAAAACTCTAGAGGCTGGTGTTATAAATGATGTTATGAATAATCTCAAAGAAAATACAGCTAAAGGGAAAAGAATAGCAAAAATATATGACAACTTATTTTACGATTCTAAAGAGAATAAATTCAAAGAAGTTCTTGATGAGAATGATATAAACACTGCCGCCAAAAGAGTTTTGTCTGAAATTTTAGACGATACTAACAAGGGAGTTTTAATAGACAAAGATGCTTTATTAAATGCAAGAATATTATTTAAAGATAAAAGGCAAACATTAAGCCAGATACTTTTTGGTCATACTAGATTTAAAAATGGCAAACCTAATTTAAACAATCAATCCTTAATGGGTATTACTAAAGAAGGTAAGTTTGCTGTAGAAATAGGAAAGTATCAGGCTAAAGGACTAATATACGGCAAGCAAGGTGAGTTAAAAGTAATACTTACAGAAGGTCTTGTAGCGTCTAGGGCTATTAACTACTTATCTATGGTAGATAATGTAGAAGGAGATGGTATAAGTATATTTAATAAAGAGAGTGGTTTACATAATAGAGCTAAAAATGTAGCAACTATTATAAACAATGAAACTATTATAGAGTCAGATAGTGTTATGCATCCTGATAATAATATTTATGCTGATATGGCTTTTAGAAAAAAGCAAGCTGGAGTATTAGCTAATAGCGAAGGTAAGGTAACAAATAATCCTTTTAACTTTACTATACACTCAGGAATGATGAGAACATTAGTTACAAGAGCTGATGGTGTTAAATATGAGGGTAGAGCATCAAAATTAAATAGCGTAACTCCTAGTGAGTTAATAGCAGGTGATTTCTTTAGTTTCTTATCTAAATACAATGAGTTAATGGCTGGTAACGAAGCTATGGGTATATATGATCAAGCTATTGCGGTATTTTCTGACAAAAGTAGAAGGTACTATGTAGAGAGTATTATAGCTCATAACGATAAAATGAAAAAGTTATTGCTTTCTAAAATAGAAAAAAATCCTGTATATAAGAAAAAGGTTAAATATCTTAATTATGAAAAAGCTTTAAAGTCTTTAAATGAACAAATAAAAAAAGAAAAAATATCACCAGCTAAAGCTAAAAATCTTAGAAAAAATCTTGAATTAAAATACACTATATTTCCATACACTATAAGTAATGGCAAGATTAAAGAAATGCCTGCTATTATAGAAAGGTGGAAAGAATATGCAAATAAAAATGCAGAGCTATTTAAAGGTAATACTGATTTAAAAGAGGTTAAAAATTTAGACGCTGCTTTAGATGCTTTTTTAACATCTTATATTGCCAATAAGTTTATGGCTCAACAATTGTTTGTACATGATCATAGACAATCTAAAGACCAAATAGACTATATTAAAAGAGCTGCTGGGTCAATAGCTAGTCATATTGTATTTGATAGAAACACACAAATAGAACCTATTATTATTAAAGATTATTTTGTTGATGAAAATAATAATATAGGAACTGAAGAAAAAGAAGGTACTGCTATTGAGAATGATGCAATGGGATATGTTCTTCCTGAGCAAGCTAAATACATTAGAGCTAAGTATGGAGAGGTACAAAAGGTAGGTAATGTATTTAAGTTTGTATATCACTATACAGAAACAGAAGGTAAGCTAAAAGGAAATACAACATACTTAAAGTTTGCTGTACACACATTAACACCTAAGCTAGAATCAACAAGTCCTTATCTTAAAAACATAGGGGATATGCTTAGAAAAAGACAAGAACAAGTTCAAGAAATGTCTAAGACTCCAGGTAATCTTGTTATAGCTGCATCTGAATCTGCTGCTAAATTATTCTTTGACGGACCTTCTGGTAAAACAGGAAGTAAATATGTATACGATATATCTACATCTGAAAATATAGATCAAATAATGGCTAGTCAAGACGAGATATATAAAGGAGATAATGGCTATCAAGCATTATCAGGAGAAGGGTTAGGCATACAATTAGAATTAGATAAACAAGTAAGCGAAAGATTTTTCCCTTCTCAATTATTCTATAATCTAGCAACAAATATAGACACTAAAGAAGAGCAGAAAATTATAGAGGAAATGTTTATATTAAGACAAAGAGTAATGGAGGCAAATAATTACTCTAGAAATAAAGCTGGTGAAGAAAATGGTCTTATTGTAGATAATACAGCTACAGAAAAGCAGGTGTTACAAGAGAGAGATGGATTTAAATCTTCTGTAAGCGCAGATATTTTTGGTGTATTAATAGACTCTGTTTTCCCTAAAGTTGACCCTAGATATCCTTTTGTTAATGCAGTTTACAACTCTATAGCAACAGGACGTATAACACACAAAGGCACTAAGATGTACACTAAAGGATCTATTGCTTATCAATCTGCAAGTTTAGGTATGGGATTACAGTCTTATAAAAAAGGTTTATTTAAAGGTGATGAAAATGTAATTGCTTCAGAAGCTATTGTTCCTGGATACCTACAAAAACAAGGAGTTAAAAAAGGAGACTTGTTTATTGGAACAAGAGTACCTTCTCATGGTAAGGTAACTAGTTCTATTTTTGTAGTAAAAGATTTTCATGAGCAAATAGGAAACTCACCAACATCTAATATAACTATACCCGCACATGTAAGTAAAAACTGGGGAGCCGATTTAGATGGAGATGCGGTTCACATGAATTTTAAATGGACAAATGCAGAAGTTAAAAAGAAAGGTAAAGAATGGAGAGAGTTTTCTAATGAGTTCTTTGATAAATATGTACAGTTAATCAGCCAACCTAAAAGACAGGCTGAAATTAAAGCTGATATTAACTTTGAAAACGATGCTAAGGCAGCTATTGCTAAAGCGGAAAGTGTTTATGGCTCTAAAGCTAAACAAGAAGAATCACAGCTTACACCTATGGGTGATGCACAAATGTTTGAAGACAATGTACCAGCAAAGAACTTAGTTGGTATAATCGCAGCATTACAAAGAACGTTTAATATATTTTCTAACACAGAAGAAAAACTACCTTTTAGTATAAAGATTAATAATAAAACAGAAGACAAATTTTTTGATGATTCTACATTAGAGGGTGGTGTAGGTAATTGGTTTGGTGTAGCACAGCTTCTTAATATAGCATTAGACAACGCTAAACATCAATTTGCTGGGAAGCTTGGTATAGATATGCAAAGTGTATTTCCTTATGTTACTTTAAGAAGATTAGGGTATTCCTTAAATGATTTATCAGTATTATTTAATTCTCCTATAGTGAAAGAGTATATGGAGTTTAAAAGAAGTAGAAGTAAAAACTATATATCAAAAGATAGTGATATTAAAGAAATGTTTTTAGAAGATCAAACTATAAACTTTAACGAGTTAGTTATGTTCTTAGAAAAAAGAGGTATAAAAGGACTGACAACTAAAAGCAATAAGCCTGGACAAGCTTACAAGCGATTTTATAATGAAAAAAATTGGCAAAAGTTAGCAGACAGAATAACAAAAGGTATTGAAATAGATTTAAATGCATTATCTAAAGGAGATGCTAAAGCAGAGATAGACACTATACTAATGTTATATGGCCTAAACAAATACAATCAAGATATAGTAAGACCTTTTTCTAAAGCGTTTACTGTACATCAAACTATAGAAAAAAATCCTTTAGAACTTAGAAAGATAAGAGATGATATAGCAAGAATACAAGCTGGTCCTGTCATTATAAATGAAAAAGCTAAAGCTGGTGGATTAAACATATCTTACACATTAGGAGCTAGCTCACGTAATAGTATTGTGCAACACGCTATGGGATTATTTGATAGTGTATTAGAAAGAGCTCAAAGGACTGATATAAGATATACTCAGTATATGAGAGATATTATTAATGATGCTACTTTTGAAGAGTTAAATAAAAATAAATTAACTAAGCCAAAAATTATAAATCAAATTATAATAAACAACTTAAAAAATAAAATTGAGTTTTTAAAACCTAATGCACTAAAAGACAACCCTACACTAATAGAAGAGTTTAAATTATTACAAGGGCGTAATAAGGAGAATAAATTTTTAAATAGAATTATAGAGGTTAATGAAAAAGGAAACAAAGTAGTTATTAATAGAGCTGAGATTACAGAGTTTACATCTTATAAAGCTATAGAGCAAATAAAAGAATCCTTTAATCAACTTACTGAAACTGAAAAAGATTTTGTGTTTGCATTAGAGGCGCAGTTTAATGGATTTGGACTTACAGGAGGAGCTGGTGCTGCTGGATCTTTTATACCTTTCTTTGACGATGTATATATAGAAAAGATAAATAAGTCTATGTCTGCTATTATAGAAGAGAATCAAACTAGAGAAGCAAACTTAGTAGGTTCACTTGCAACAGAGTATACAGACGCAAGAAGCATGCTTGGATTAGGTGGTATAATATCTGGAAACCAGAAATACTCTACTGAAGATAAGGTAGACATAGCCTCTAAGTTAGATAATTCTTTTGTAGACCCAACAAGAAAAGCTAAAAAGATAATATCTTCTGAAACATCTTATAATAATGATTATTTAGGTAGCGGTGTTAGAATGTTAGAAATGGATACTTGGGCTAGAGATAAAGGAATTGATTTGTCTAAAATATCTCCAGAATCAGATACATTTACTATACTAAGAAATAGATACGACACATATAGAGAGCAGTATAGATTAGTTAAAGAGTTTGAAGCTAAGTTAGAAAGAAAGCCTTTGTCTAAGTATGAAATAAATGACTTGTATGAGCTAGGAGTTAAGTTTAGAAAGATGGACAACTCAGCTACTAAAGGTATTGCTCATACTATTGAGAAAGAAATAGGACAAAGAGCGTTTAGAATACAATCTGAAAAACTTAGAAAGAAAGGAGCTAGACAAGGATACGAATATAATACTCCTGGAGTTGATGGCGTAGCACAAGAAGATATTAGTAATTTCCAAAAATGGTTAGGGTCTAATGATATGACATCTAAAAGACCTGAGATACAATATCTAATTAACGAAGTACAAGAGGAATATAGAAAATACTTAAGATCCTTTTCAAAATACAAGAATATGATAGAGAGTTCTAATAAATCACTTATTAGATCAAAAATGAGAAGTTTAAGTATTTTAGAAAGAGTGAGGAAAGGATTTGATGTTGATGCAAGATATAAATTTATTTATGGTAATATAGCTACATTAGAAAATGGCAATATTAGATTATTAAGTGAAGAAGAAATAAATCAAAAAGAACTAACTGAAGAAGAGCGTAATTATTATAATGCATATAAAAAAATAGGTAATGATCTTTTAAACGTACAAGATGTTATAGTCCCAGGTATGCAGATGGGTAATATAGAATCAATGTCTAGAAGTGGACTATTTGGTTTATATAACGCCACAATAGACTCTAGTGATTACAATAGAGTTAAAGTTAAGGGTACAGATCAAAACGGTGATAAAGTTTACAAAACTTTTTACGAGTGGAAATATGATGTATATAAAGGAAGAACTGGAGATATTACTTTAAAGTCTGGTAAGAAAATAAACGAATTAGAAAAATTAAGAAAGTTAGCTAAAGACTGGAAGTCTAGAGGCAAACACATGGATGGTTCTAATATACTATTATCAGACTCTGAATATGATGCATTAATAAATAATGGCTCAAGACTTAAAAGAATGATGGGCGATGGTGATACTATTAATAATATAGATGCAGAGTTAATACAAGAGTATGAAAGAAGAAGAGGTGTTAAGGCTGCTACTATTAGTTATGATATACATTCTGGTATGTTAGAGTTTGTAAGAAGCTCGCTATTTATGCATGGAGAGAATTTACAGAAAAATCCAGATGGTTTTAGTGGTATGAATAAAATGTCAGTTCTTACAGATTCTATTATATCGTTTAATAAAAATTTAGATAATAAAAAAGCTGTTGATTATTTAACTAAATGGTGGAAAGAAGGATTCTTAGAAAAGAAGCAGCAAGAAGGGGTCTTTGGTAAAACAGGAGACAAGATTATAGATAGTTTTGTTAGGCTAACATCATTAAGATTACTTGGTTTTAATATGGGTATTGGTGTAGGTAATATACTAGCAGGTAAATATCAAGAGTTACGTAAGCGTGGTGGTAAACAATTTATATTAGGAGAAAAAAGATATTGGATTGATGGTAAAGACAAGTCTTGGGATCTTTTGAAAAAACACAGAATAGTAGAGTATAGTTTTGATGAGTTTATACATTTATCTGAAAGAAAAGGATTATATGGAAAAATAGAAAGATGGTCTTATTACTTTATGGATAGATCAGAGAGTTATATACAAGGAGCTGCTTTCTTAGGAGAACTTACAGAAAGAGAGTATAACGGTCTTGATCCTATTGACGATCAAAGGGTAATGCAAATTAATCATAAGATATCTACATTACATGGAGAAGGATATACAGCTTTAGATGCAAGTATGCTTTCTATGTATTCTTATGGTAGAGCATTACTGCAATTTAAAAAATGGTTTATTACCACATTAAGAGATAGGTTTAAAGCTGAAGATATAGATAGATTTGGTAATGTTAATATAGGTAGTTATAGAGCCTCTAGTGAGTTTGTAGTAAATTTATTTAGAAAGTATTTTGCAGGCGAAATGACAAAGAAAAATATTATGGATATATTTAATGAGTCCAGCCCACAAAGAAAACAAGAAATTATTAATCATTTAAATGGAATAGGTATAGGTATTACTTTACTAAGTTTAATTGCCCTTATGGAAGATGATGATGAAACTGATTCTAACACATTAAGAACAATGAAGAAATTCTCTCATGATGTATTTGTTACTACAGATATGAATAGATTTGTAAATTACACATTAAAACCCTCTTCTTATAGTACGTTAAGAAACTCTACTAAAGCTATAGGTGAAGCTATAAGAGGAGATAAAATCAAAAGATCTAGTGCTTATGGAGAGAAAGGCGAGTCTCAGGCTATCAAAACACTTTTTCATGATGTAGCCCCATTAGCTGAAGTTAGAAAAGATATATCTAATATTTTTTACAAAGGAGAAAAAGGTGAAAAGGAAACAAGTTCATTAATAAGATAAAATTTGTATATTTGTAAAAATTAAAAAAATGAATGTAAACGACTTATTTAAAGCATCTTTTGGTAGTTATGGCTCTGTATATTTGAATGGTGATGGAGCTATACTAGATTTAGATGGATCTACTGCTAATAGATTTATATTGGCAATTACAATGATGGAAGATGTTACTTTTGAAAAAATTCAAACACTAGATGGTGTTATAGGATCTATAAGTACTGATGATACTAATGAAACACAAATAGATGATGCTTTTGGAGCAGTAACAAATTTAGGGGATGATGATGCTTTAGCAATAACTTCAAGTCATACTTTCCCAAAAGGAATTACAATATATGGTAAATGGGATCATGTAGAGCTTAATAGTGGTTCTTGTTTATGTTATTTAGCACCAGTAGGATATTAATATTAATTAAAATAAAAATAAAATGGCACAATTTAATAATCATAATGAATTTCGTTTAGGAGCACTTGGCTCTACCTATTTAACTGGAGATGGCGATCTTATAGATTTAACTGGAGCAACATCAACAGCTTATGTTTGCGCTATAACAATGGGGGCTGCTACTACATTTGAAAAATTAGAAAATTTAAATGGAGAAATAGGATCAATAAGTACTGTTACAGCTGAAAATGATTTAGATGGAGCAAATGGTATTGGAGCATCTGCAAATGGTACTGACGTTACAAGTAGTCACTCAATTGCTGCAGGTGTCACTATTTATGGGAAATGGGACCATGTAGAGCTTAACAGCGGTTCTTGCATTTGTTATTTCGCTCCTAAAGGATACTAGTGTGGGATTCGTACAAAAATTAGCAAAAAGAAGTAATAGAATTAAATCTTTATCTAAGCATGAAAGATTAAAAAACTGTGAATGTAAACATTACTTTAAAGTAAAAATTCCTAAGCTTACTTGGCGATATGTTTTAAATTTAAAAAACTGGAGATAAAATGCCTTCTTACCCAAATAGAAAATACGTTATACTTGAAACTAAAGAGGTAGAGGATATAGATTTTGATAAAATAATAGAAAATTCTATAAAAAATTTAAGGTTTAGTAAAGACGCAAAATATACTTTTATTAAATTTGAAGGAAAGACACCGTCTTTTTATAATGGAAAAGATGAATACACTCATTATGAAATGACTAGTATATTGAATAATAAAAATGGTATTTGGTTTATAGATGAAGATAATAGTCTTTCTTTCATTGATATATTTAATAAAGTAGTGGATAATATTACTTGGAAAAACAAAAACCCTTTTAATTAACAATATGAGTTCACTTGGAATAGGAAATAGCGCAACCAAATATACACCATTATTAGGTGGGTATGAGAATAAGTATGGCCTTCTTTTTGACGGTACAGATGATTATGCTTTAGGTGGTATTAGTGGGCAAGATCCTGAAAATGGAACTATTAAACCTATAAGCCCTAGTGGATTTACTGTTGCTGCTTGGTGTAAACTTGATATAGACGGATCGTCTGACTCATACAATGATAATGGAAATTATGTAATAGTATGCGCCACAAGTAATGGTGGATGGCTATTAAGATATAGTAATAAGAGTTTTCTGTTTCATGTAAAATTAGTTGACGGTGATGGGAGCTTTGCAGCAAACCAACCTATAAGTGATTTCGCTATGATGAGAAATGATGGTAATGATAAGCGGTTTTTACATAGAGAAGACGGATGGCACTTTGTAGTTGGAACTTGGGATGGTGATAGAGTTAAAAATCTTTATCTAGATGGAGGTAGAGATGTAGCTGGTAGTACTGGTGGTAGTGGAACACCAGATTATGGTTCAATGCTAGAAGATTCTGATAGTAAAAAAACAGAATCCGCTCCTTCTGGTGGCGCTTATACTCTAAAATGGGATACTGAAAGTGATAGAAATAAAATAGATATAATAATAGGAGCGCAAGGATTATATGACAGCGGAACAGGAGTGACAACTGCAAATAGTAACTTTTGGGAGGGTTATATAGGAGATATAGCTATTTGGGATAAAGCTTTAACAGACGCTGAAATTACAGCATTATACAATCTACATACACCTACCGATATGTCAACAACTCAACCAGACAATTTACAGGGATATTGGAAGATGGAAGAAGGTAGTGGTACAACATTAGTAGAATCAACTGGAAACGTTGGTACAAATGGAACTATTAGTGGCGCAACTTTTGCTACTGATGTACCTACAACAGATGTGAGTGGATATCCTAATTATCAATAATGGCAACAGCAGCCCAAGAAATAGCGTTAATGAAGAAAGATATAGAAACTTTGAGTGAAGATATTAAAGAGTTGAATGAGAAGATGGATAGATTAATGATTAAGTTACTAGACCCAGATGAGGGTTTAGTAGTTAGGGTTAATAAAAATACTGATCGTTTGGATGAAAGAGATGGTAAAATGAAAGGATGGATGAAAGATTTAGAATCATTTCATCATATGAAAAAATGGAAGGCTGGAGTTAATAAAGCTTTGTGGGTTATATATGCATCTATTATAGCTTTTATAATTAAAACAATATTTTGGGAATAATGATAATAATAACAATAATAATATCTTTAATATTAAGTAGGCTTATTTGTGATTATTTTCATTGTGATAATTTTTGGAAAAAGAGAAAATAAGAAAACTTAGTAGTAAAAATAAAGATTAAACTATGGAAGAGATATTAAAACTAATAGAAGGATATGGGCTGCCATTAATATTATTACTAGGAGCTTTATATGCACTATATAGATTTTTAGTATTTAGCTTATATGAAGTAAAAAATCAATTCTCTCGTCATCACGAAAAAGCCGCTACGAATATTGAGGAAATGAAAAAGAAAATAGATATAATTTTAGAATATATAAGAAAACAATAGTATGAAAGATCTTACTTTAAATATAGGAAATATAATTTGGATTATAGGTATAATCTTCACTATGGGTATGGCTTATAGCCAAATTGCTCAATTAGGAGAAGATATAGAAATCTTAGATAGAAGATTAGAGAAAAAGATTAAAATAATAAACGAGAACGAAGACCGTATAGTGGAGCTTGAAAAAGAAATAGCGAAACTAGAGGGCTGTAACCATAATAAAAAATAAAACCATGAATATACTAGGGAAGATATTTTCAAGCGGTGCTACGGAGCTTGTTAAAGGGGTTGGTGGTGTTATAGATAACTTACATACATCAAAAGAAGAGAAGTTAGCGGCAGAATTAAAAGTAAAAGAACTTTTATCTAATTATGAGATAGAAATGGAACGCCAAGTAACTGCTAGATGGGAGTCAGACATGAAATCAGATTCTTGGTTAAGTAAAAACGTAAGACCAATGACACTTATATTTCTAGTAGTAAGTGCCGTATTAATGATATTTATTGATTCAGGAACAATTCAATTTGTGGTAGATGATGAATGGAAAAGCTTATTACAGTTAGTATTAGTAACAGTAATAGGAGCTTATTTTGGAGGCAGATCTTATGAGAAAATAAAAAAATAGTATGAGTAAAGAAAATGATAATGATGAAAAGCTTTATCATGAATCTATGCAGAACGCTTATATACTAATAACAAATAAGTTAAGTTTTAATGATTTATTTGAATATAATAGATGTTCATTACCTTTTCCTCCTAAAAAAAAGGTGTCTAATAAGGTATTTGACAATTTAATTGAGTATTTTTGCACATTGGAAGAATATGAAAAATGCGCAGAGCTAAAAAAGATTAAAGAATCTAAAAAAAAAATAACAATAATATAAAAATAATTTATTAAATTTGTAAAAATATAAAATCATGCCACAAAATTATACATTCTCAGCATCAACAAACGTTACAGCAACATCAACTACTGGATACTCACAGAGCGCTTCTGGTAGTTTTAGTTTAAATATAACAGGTGTAGATCAAGTAGCTACAGGAAGATTAGATTGCGCTCATGATGGGGACAATACCATTATGGCTGCAGCAGGTTACGGTAGAGCAATCTATGTTCGTAATTTAGATGATACAAATTTTGTAACTGTTTATAATGGGGCTTCTAGTGGTGCTGATCCAATTGCTGTATTAGAGCCAGGTGAATTTTGTTTTACAGTTATACGCTCTACTACTACAACAGTAGCAAAAGCTGATACAGCTACAGTAACCGTAGAATACTTTGCTTTAGAAATAGATACAAACGCTTAATTAATAACATTAAAAAAAATAGATATGGCAACAATGCACACAACATATACAGCTTCAGGATCTTTTACATTAACAGATGAAAAAGGAGTTGTTGTATTTTCATACAATCCTTCTTTTACAGCTGAAACTAATACTACAGCTCATGCATTATATGGAGGAGAGCATTTAGTTCAGACTGGTAACTCGCAATTAGAGTGTGGTTCTGATATTAATGTAGATAGAGTTTATACTTTCTTAAAGCATGTAGATACAGACTATGCTATTACAGTATTGCCTGATTCAGGACAAAATGTTGAAATAAGCCACTTAAAGCCAGGAGAGTTCTTTTTTGCTCCTGTAGATTTAAATGCTGATTCTTCAGGAACTTCTTTAAGAGTTACTGCAGCTACAGCTGATCAAAAATTACAATACCTTATTTGTGACGCTTTAGACAACTAATATAAATAAAACATGAAACTTAAAGTATTAAGATTTAGTAGCCAGGAGGATAGTACTTCTGGCTTACTTTTTTTAGATGGAGACCTTGGTTTAAAATTCTTATGTTATACACTAGAAGATGAAAAAAGAGCTTTAAAGGTTAGAGGTGAAACTAGAGTACCCGCTGGAACTTATAAAATTGAATTAAGAACTGAAGGTGGTTTTCATAATAAATACAAAAATAAATATGGCAGATTTCATAAAGGAATGCTACACGTTACTAATGTCCCGAATTTTGAATATATCCTTATACATACTGGTAATACTGATGAGCATTCTGCTGGATGTTTACTTGTGGGTGATTCGCAGGAAAACAATATCATCATCAAAGATGGCTTCATTGGAAAGTCCGTTAATGCGTACAAGAGAATATATCCAGATATTGCTAAAGCTTTAGAATTAAATCAAGAAGTAACTATTGAGTATGTAGATTTTGATGGGTTAACTAATTAATTACTATGAAATGGATAGGACAACATATATGGGATTTTATATCTAGATTTCGTAGTGACGTCTATTTAGAAGATGTATCTACTGGTACAATAGCTAGTGGTGGTAATCTTGGTCTAGATTCTAATAATAAAATAGTAAAAGATAGTGGGCTTGGTGTTACAGACCTTCATAGTGTTGGTGTAGATGGAGCTAATAATCAACTATTAACAGATGATGGTGATGGCACAATAACATCTGAAGCTAATCTTACATTTGATGGTGATAATTTTACTATTGAATCTGCGACCTCTCAAAAACCAGTTGTAGAAATAAAAAACACTAACTCCGACAACAAAGCAAGTCAACTTCAACTTACTAAAGATAAGGGTGCAGCTGGGGCGGATGGTGATACTATAGGGATAATTACATTTGCGGGTGATAATACAGCACAAGAGCAAATTGATTTCGCAGAAATTAGAGCTCATGTATCTGAAGCTGATGATACTGATGAAGCTGGTAAGTTAACTTTATCTGTGGCTGAAAGCGACGGATTAAACACAGGTTTAGCTCCTGGATTAATACTAGAAGGCGAACATGCTACAGATGGTCAAGTAGATGTTACTATTGCTAACGGAGCTGCTTCAACAACAACTGTTGCTGGTAATTTATTAGTAAATGGTACTACTCATTCTTTTAGTTCCAGTACTGCTAGTAGGCCACTTGTTCAGATAAGAAATAATGCTAATGACACAAATGCTGGTTCCCTGCAATTTTACAAAAATAGAGGTGCTAGTGCTGTAAATGGTGATAAGGTAGGTTCTATTGACTTTTATGGAGAAAACGATGCGGAAGAAGTTATTAATTATGGTAATATTATTGTTCAAGCCTTAGAGGTTGATGATACAGATGAAGCTGGTAAAATGAGTTTTAAAATTGCCGAAAGTAATGGAACTGCTACTGGATTAACTACTGGTTTACTTATAGAAGGATCTGATAATACTACAGATGGAGAAGTGAATGTTACCATAGCTGCTGGAGCGGCTTCAACAACAACTGTCGCTGGGGATTTAACCGTAATCGGAGATGTTATTATGATGGCTAATCTACCAACATCAGATCCATCTAATGCTGGGCAATTATGGAATGATAGTAATACTCTTAAAATTTCAGCTGGATAATAAATAAAATAATTTTATTAAATTTGCAATATGCCAATAATTAAAGATAAATACAAAGCCAAGAGTACTAGAACAACACCTATTATTCAAAGAAATCCTAAAGCTGATCTTATTGAGAGAAGCTCGGATGGAAGCTCTATCAATCTAAATACATCTCAACTTCAAGCTATAGCTACACAAGAAGCTCGTAATAATACAAATGTTATAGGGACGAAGATTCCTGCTACTAACAGTATGTCTGCTAATATTTTAAGCGGGAAAATTGCAGGCTACAATTTAACAGCTCCAGGTACAATACAAAATTTATTTACTTTAAATTCTGGTGAAAAATTAAATAATATAATAATTAATTACCAACACATATCAGGAACGTCAAGCAACATAAATTTATTTTGGAGTTTATATCCTGTAGAAGAAATAGAAAATTTAAGAATAAAAGAAGACGATACATATGATGATAGATTATATAGAATAGTGTCGTCAACTATTAACAGCAATACAGGTCTTAATCTATACGAATTATGTCAAGGTTTTGAAAATATAGATAAAAAAATATACTTTTATGGAGTAGCGAGTGTGGCAGATGATTTAGGAGTAACATTTACTTTCTTAGTTGGATAATCCTACTAAAAGATATAATATCCCTATCTGGCTATCAAAATGGATTTTTATTGATGGTAATAAAAAGAAATATATATTAAATAACTTTATTGTTAAGGGACATAATAAAGGAGAGATTTTTACTAACAAAAAAATTGTTAATAAAGCAGTTAATAAGTTAAAAGGAGGTCGTAAGAAGGGTAAGATAGTTCCTGTAAATTTATCACTGATAAGCCAACATGGATTTGGTATTAATGATAATTAACAAAATATAAAATGTCTTTAAATGATGAAATTAGGGAATATTTATTAAGTAACCCTCACTTAATGCGTAGTAAATACGCAGACACAGCTAAAAAATTTGGCACTAATTACGAGCAAATAAGAACTGTTGCCCGAAACCTTAGAAAGAAAAACCCAGACACAGAGCCTAAAGAAAAGGAAGTTATTAGTTTTCAAGAAACTAAAACAGATGCTATTTTAACTGCTGAGAATTGCACTAGAGTAAAATCTTTAGAGGATTTATTAGCGGCTTGTCAAGTTGATTTAGATAATTGGGAAGTAGCTAAATATGATATAGGAACATATGAAGTAACAGGATTTGATAATGACAGAAATCCAGTAACAGTAACTATGTTTAGGACTAAAGCCTTCTTAAAAAGAATAGAACCTGAGCTTAATATAAAATTAGTTAAACAGCAACTTATTGAAGACTTACGTAATTTATCTCCTAAGGTTTCAAAAATTAAAAGAAAAAGACCTGATGACAGAAATGATTTACATTTATTAGAGATATCAGCTTTTGATTTACATTTAGGTAAGATTGGTATAAAAGGAGATAAGTATAGTATGGATATAGCTGAAGAACGTCTTTTAAGCGCGATAGAGCACTTATTATATAGAGCACAAGGGTATTACATAGATAAGATACTTTTTATCGTAGGGCACGATTTATTAAATTCAGACAGAGATTGGCCTGTACCTGCGACAACAAGAGGAACCCCTCAATTTAATTCAGATTACCATATAGATATGTATAGACAAGCTAGAAAGCTTATGATTAAAGCTATTGATATACTATCTGAAGTAGCTGATGTTCATGTTATGGTAATACCAGGTAATCATGATAGAGAATCAGTTATGCATTTAGGCGATACACTAGAGCTTTATTATGATAACAATAAAAATGTTAAGGTAGATAATAATGATTGTTTAATGAAGGCATTGCCTTATGGTAACAACCTTATTATATCTGATCATGGTGATGGGCCTAAGATAGCAAGTCTTCCTGGAATTATAGCTCAAAGATTTAAAAACTTATGGAGTGATACTGTATATGTGGAAGTTCATAGAGGTCATTACCATACTAATAAAGCCATGAAGCTGCAGGCTATAGAAGAGCTTAACGGTATAACTGTTAGAAATCTTTCATCTATGTCTGCAACAGATTATTGGCATGATAGTAAAGGTTTTATCGGTAATATAAAGAAAGCTCAAGCTTTTATATATAGTAGGCAAAACGGCTTACAAGGTATACTAAACTATAATGTTAACGTTTAGTTTTATCGTCTTCTAGAATCTTAATAAGAACATTTTTATTATGTAAAGGTCTTGCATTTTTACCTTTATGTTTATTGAAGGAATAATATTCTGATGGTTTATATATTTGCTTAACCTCTCTTACTAATCCTTTTTTATCATATTTTACAATCCACCTTGTGTTTTCTTCATGATCATATGATTTTAAGTGTTTTAGAAATGCCATATTATTCTTTTATTTTAGCTAATATTTGGGCCTCATAGAATAAAAAATATTCTTCGTTATCATGTGTGATAGGATTTATCCCCATCGGATCAAATATAACGTAGTCACCTTCTTTAAGCTCCTTAACTTTATTCCCTGTGGAAACTACAATTCCTCTATCAGGTATGTCTGGCAATACTTCGGTTAATATAATTCCTGAATCTGTTACTTCTTCTGGTTTATCTGGACGTATTATTACTCTTAGCCCTACTGCTTTTATCATAATTGAAATTTTTTATGGGTATTCCCCGTTATTAAACATAAACAATCTTGTTCTGTAGTATATATTCTTCTTCTACAATTAGAATTATGAAATCCTATTCTATGTAGTAAATATATTAATTTTTCTTTAATATGCTTCATAATCATCATCATCATATTTATTTTTCCATTTATCCATTTCTTCAAAATATAAATCTCTAAACTTATCAATCTCTTTTGTCAAGGATTTATTTTCTTTTGCATTTACAATTACAGCAAATATAGCTCCTATTATAAAACCAACCACTAAAACAAATGCAATAATACTTAAACTTATAATTTCATCCATATTAAATATTATTTATATTAATCTTCCTATTACTAAACCTATTATTAAAGCAACTAATCCTATATAACCTACTATTAAAAATAGCATTGAATCTTTATTTTGTCTATCTCTATTCATACCAAACTTTATATACTTTTACCCCATTAGATGTGGTACATGCAAGTTCTTTTCTTTTTTCCACTTTCTCTTTTAATTTGCTTTTGTCTATATACTTTGGATTTTTGCTGTTTAATTTTCTCTTTTTTGGCATATTTTTCCATGTTTTTAATTAATTCTTTATTTTGATTTTTTTTAATCTCTTTATATGTTTGTATAAACAAAATAAAAGTTATATATATAATAATTGAAAATATTATGAATTGCATTTTTCTAATCTTTCAAGCTCAAATTCTAAATGAGCTATAGCTTTTTTAATATCTTCAATTCCCCCATCAGAATGCTTCCTCCTACTGCGGAGGCAATATGTGACACAGGTACCAATATTATAGGAAAGATCAAAATCTTCCACAACTTTACGCGCCTCATATTTATGATACCTACCTATATAATATGAAGGTATTCTTTTATCTCCAGTGGTATCTGTAATATATCCATTTCTACCTATCTCCCAATAATGTTCATTATGTTTTGTCATTAGTCTAATTTAGTTTTAAAGTGATCAATTATTTTATTCATTTGTCTTTTGTAGAATAAATCAAAATCTATATATTCCATTTGCCCTGTATCACCATTCATGGTTTTAGGTTGTGTTTTCTCCCATAGTTTATACATTACCCCTCTCATTCTCTGGCTAGGAGTTTTTTCGCTAAACTCTGTGTTAGTAGTTGCTTTCTCAACTGCATCTATTTGATCCTGATTTATAGAGTTTGTTGATATTAATACGTAACCAGGCTTCTTAATTAAACCAAATAAGTTTACCATTGTTTCGTTAGTTAGTTCAGGAGTTCCTAAATAAACTCTTAAACTACCATCTGCTAAGGTACTAACTTTATCAATACCCCCTTCAAATACTACTGAATTTTTCATTTTTTATCTTTTAATTGTTTTGCAATGTTCTCTGCATTTTTATCATATACTATTAAGTATATAGGGTCTGACTTAATAACTTTATCTTTTTCTAAAGTTCCTTTACAGCCGTATATACAATTTTTAATAGTAAAATTCTCTGTGATACTATCTACTATTTTCTGTGTTTCATCATTTACTGATGTAATTTTATCAGAACATATTATATAAGCTATTCTTACTTTCTCTTTATTTTTAATAACTTGATATGCAGATACATATTCATTAGTTTCTTTTAGAATATTGTCTGCTTGCTCCCATTCTTTTAAAGTATCAAAGAAATGTTTTTTAGTTATAGAATCTAAAGCAGGTAATATAGAGTATCCTGTAAGATATATAGCATCTATATCAAAGTTTTTGTTATACCTATATTCATTACAGCCATCAGGTCTGTAGTATATCTTATCATAGATAAAGTCTTTTTCTTTGTGCTTATACTTAACAAATATTTCTCCTTGTAGTTCAGAATACTTAGAAGGTCTACAAATAAGATATACAGAATGCACGTTACCTCCATGCATCCTGATATATCCTGTATTGTATTCTGTCATTTCAAAATCCCCAAACTCTTTCCTTATGTTAGCTGGAATAAGTTTAAATAAATATTTTATAAACTTTTGTTTGAATTGTGGATTCATTATAATATGTTTTCATTCATTATATGTATACTTCTTTCTGATTTCTTGTCAAGATAATCAAATCCTTGGCCAGGCCAATAATCATTATCCATACAATATTTATAGATTTCTAAATCTCTATTATATAGCTCTCTTCCCTTATCTAAAAGGTCATCGCCTATCTGTATAATATTTATACTAAATGGAGGACTCTTCTCTATAGCTACAATATAGAACTCGTGAGCCCTTACAGCGTCCATATAGAATGCAGCCTGCTTATAGTACTTAAACTTCCTTACAGAGCTTGCAAAGCCGTAATAAGAGCTATCTTGTGTAGTTTTAAGATCTACTATAATATTAGCGTCCTTATTGTAAACATCAAGCATACCTCTACATTTTACATCATGCTCTTCATTTTCCCATACTATAATTTGCTCTTTAAGACCATTAGTTAGCATAAGCTTAGCGTCATCATCTCTCATTAACTTTTCTGTCATTTGTTCTATCAAGTGATAGTCTTGTTCTGATATTACAGTTTTAAATGTATTCTTTTTAACAAATTCTGCGTAATCTGCTTTACCTTGCTTAGTTCTTTTGTCAAACTTAGGGGATACAGCGTAGTGCTTATTAAACTCTTCTGGTTGCAATACATTCATATGTAATGCAGATCCAAATTTCATTGCTGGTGTAGATGGTTGTGGATTGTCTACCGCAAATCTAAAATATTCTGGTGATTTACCAGTAAGGTTGCTCAACATACTGTTAGATACATATTCATTATCCTGGTAGTAGTTGTGATGTGTTAAGTTGTGATCTTTTATTAATTTCATTCTTTTGTTATAATACATAAAAGCCCTCCCGAAAGAGGGCCTCTATGTAATTAAAAACAAACTAAGAAAGTTCTACAAAGTAGTTACTACTAATTTGCTCCCTGTTCTTCCTTAGACTTGCTTTTCTTCTCACCCTTTTTATTTTCTTCTACATCTTTATTTGCTTGATCATCTAGCTCTACCATTCTTTTCAAAATATTTTTAGCTTCTGGTATGTTCAAACAATACTCATTTAATGCATCTCTAAATCCATTTAAATCATTGACCTCTGCTCCATTATAGTCTTTATGTGTCCAGGTTAATAATGCAACTTCATGAGAATGTAATGCTTCTGATAAGGCCTGTAATGTTTTATTTACATCTTCATCTACCTTGTATTTTGATCCCATGATATTGATTTCTATTTTTTTAGTTTTCTTTGCCATATAATTCTTTTTTTAAATGTTTAATTTTTGATTTTAATATACTATTGTTATCTAATAATATTTCAACTAATTTTTTTTCTCTTTCTATTTGTGTTTTAATAGGAGAGTTATAAAACTCTATTAAATTTTCTTTGTGTTCTAACAACACTTCATCCGATATATTATATAGTTCTCTAATATGTGGATAAACCACTAGAAAATTTTCTATGTTTTTAATTGAGTGTATAATAGAGGCATGGTTTTTATCTAAGGATTTTCCTATTTGTTGATAAGTCATTCCTAATGACTTTCTCAATGTGTAAGATAATACCATTCTCTTTTCTACTAAGTCTCTTTTTCTAGATTTAGAAAATAATTGCTCTTTAGTTATATCAACTCTTTTACAATAATCTTCAAAGAAATCTATTAAAGGTTTGTTGTTTATCATAATACTTTTATTTTTACTCCTGAATTTTCTTTGTCGTACTTGTACTCCCCAAAACTAGGGATAATACAATCACAATTGTCATCTTGAATATAATCATATTTTACCATTAAATCTTGAACTGTTTGACAAGGATTTATATAATCAAATTTTCTTCTACTATTTCTTATAAATGTAAATTCTATTTTGTATGGTATCTCCTTGCCTTTCACTAGTTCTTCAAATTTGTTTTTATTATTAACCCAATCCTCTTTTGTGTTTTTTATGTAATTCATCACTGTTTTAGAGTGGATTAAATACTTTCCTGTCCATCGTTTTCCGTTCTTACTAGATGGGACATTTCCTGCTATAAATATCTCTGCCATATTGCAAAGATAATAATAAATTTGAGAGTTTCACCTTTTTGGAATTTGGCGCATTTAAGTCTTAAAAGTTTCATCCGATTTTCGGTTGAGATCTTGTCTACTACCGAGTTTCGGAACGCTTACCTGATCCTAGGGATCTGTTATCTCTCTCATTTATATATCTTTAGAACGGCATATCTTCATCATCAGCTGCACTAGCACTCATAGAGTTATTTGCTTTTGACCATTCAGAATGCTTCATACTAAACTCAGACATTTGTTCATCAGTTAGAGTCTGGTTCATGTCATTGTTATATGTACATTTACCTCCTGATTTAGCTGACCATCTATACTTAGTAGCAGTTCTTATAACAGGCTCTTCATTGTCTCTATTTTTACCAATATATTCTTCTGATATAAATGTAATCATTAAACTATTACCTATAGCAGCATTCATAGCCCTGCTGTCATCACTAAAATCTTTTACACCAGCATTAATAAGAAAATCTTTAATTTGCTTAGTCTTCCATTCTTGTGTTGATTGTTTATCAGTTTCTTTTACCACCCAAAATCTACATCTACCAACTTTACCGTTACTTGTTACGGCATATTGTATAAATGGAGACCCTTTGTAGTCTTCTAATTGTTCCGATGTAGTTAATCCTGTGATTTTACATTCGTGCGCTCCAGGTGTAATGTATTCTACTTTTTCACCTACAGCTCTTTTTGTTGTTGTTGCGTTTAAATTAAACGGTAATGCACTCATTGTTTTATTTATTAATTAATATTGTTTGTTAAATTATTAACTGGTTTTTCTATTCTGTCTTTCGGATCATATTCCCAAGGAAATAGTTGTTCTATAGAATCTTTTGGCCATTGAAATGCATGTGCTAATGTTCTACACATATCATAATAATTATATGTTGTTAATCCGTCATTTTCTACGGTAACTATTTGATCTCCTAGTTCTAAAGTTAATTTCATTATTTATTATTTTTGATTAATTTTAATATTATCTTATAATATCTTGCTGATAATTCATCCATATTATTTATTGTTTTTAATTTTCCAGTTAATATACTTAGTTAATGTATCTCCATCAAAGATAATCTTATCTTTCTCTGGGGCATATGGATAGTCTTTACCCTTCCATTGTTTTGTAGTTAAGGTTTGTATCTTTAATCTATATAAGAATCTACCTATACCCCATGATACACATGCACGTTTAAATGCATCTGATACATGGCCTTTATCTTTCTCTACTTTAGACTCTGATCCTGTGTCTGATTTCCATACCCATTGATAGTATGAATCTCCACCTTTACCAGCTTTTACTCCATTACAGCAAATGCCTACTTTACAGAACAATAATCCATTCTCTTCGTAAAATATACTTTGCCAGTTTTCTGGGCCACATACTTCATCTAATAAGTCCTGACAGTCTCTAGCGTCTATATATGCTACACAGGTTGTTTTTCCAAACTTAGTGGACTGTACACGCCACTTATATGGTAGTTCTTTACTTAAATCTTTTAAATTCATTTTCTTTCTTTTTCTAATTTATCTTTTCTTATTTTGTTTGCTGCAGATGCAGCTACTACAAATTTTACAAATCTTCTTATCATCACAGGCTTACCTCTTAATATTAAAGTTACTGCTATTTCTTTAAATGTTAATAGTAAGACCTGTCTGACAAGTTTTTTATCAATACCTAGGTCGTGGGCTATCTCTGACACTATTGCTCGTATTGTAGTTTTATCTTTATTTTTACCAATCATGTGTTGGCAAATATAAGTATTTAATCTTTATCTCCAAACAATTGAACAGCTAAATACATTGGAAGTACAATAATACCTGCTACAATTAATGAAAATAACATAGGACCAATAATAAATAATACTGCCGCAATTATTGTTACAGCTATCATTGGGTATTTACCTATAAAGTTATATTTTTTCATAATCTGTAAATTTAGTTATTTCACTTTTAAAAGTTAGAGTCACCTCTCCGACACCTATATTTCTACCTTTAGCAAATATAATATTAGCGGTTCCTTGACTCTTCTCTCCATTATCGTTAAATTCTATACCATAATACTCAGGACGATATATAAGCATTACTACATCAGCAGCTTGCTCTATCTCACCTGATTCTCTAAGATCAGATAATGTTGGTTTGCTGTTGTTTCTCATACCAACACCTCTATTTAATTGACTTAACGCTATTACGGTGATATTTAACTCTTTAGCTAGATTCTTAAGAGTTCTAGCAACTTGACTTACTTCTTGTTCTCTAGTTCCAGATTTACTTTTATAGCTAACTAATTGCAAGTAATCTATCATGACAAGTTTAACATCTTTATTTTTTACATATTCTTTAATTCTATGTACCAAATAATTTAATGATGTTATATTACCTTCGTCAATATGTAATGGAGTTTCTTGTATAGCATAAATTGATTTATGTATTTTCTTAAGCTCATCATTATTTAGCGTTCCATTGGTAATATATCTATTACTAATACCTGAATCCATAGACGCAAGCCTTCTAAGTAATTGTAATGCACTCATTTCGTAAGAAAACACAACAGTAGGAGTGTTAGTGTACAGAGCAGCGTTATAAGCTAAGGCAAGCGCAAAACTAGTCTTACCCATTGACGATGCTCCACCTACAATAATTAAATCTGTTTCTTGCCAACCACCAGTAAACCTATCTATAGCTTGAAATCCAGAGGCAATTCCTAATAAACCATCACTATTCATTCTTACTTCTATATCGTCTAGAAAATCTTTGATTTGAGATGATATATCTCCCAAGACTTCAGGATTACCTATTTGTAGCTTTGACATTTCTGTAGTTAAATTACCAACTATAAGCTCTAATTCATCTCTGTTGCTTAATTGATTGTGAACATCATGGACTATACCAGTAAGTGTGCGTTTCTGAAATTCTTCTGTAAGCACTCCTATACATGTCATTATTTCCATAAAATCAAAAGCTTTATCTGTCATATGCGATAAACCTAATACAACATTTTCTCCTTTGATTAGTTTAGATACTGTTAGTATGTCTATAGTTTTATTTTTACTATGTAAGTTTATAATAGCATGATATGTAGATTTATTGAAATCATATTCAAACAAATCTTCATGTAATAATATACTATATTTATCTATTAATTCTGGCTTAACAATAAGTTTACCCAGTAATGTTTGTTCTATTTCATGATTATCCATAATTTTTTATTTTAGCTAACAAATATAAAATTATTCTCTATATTTTCGTCTAGCGTCTGCTTTTTCTTCATAATAATTTTCTTCCATTCTAGCATCATGATCTCTTTTATCTTCTGTATGTTCAAACCAATTTCCACATTCATTACATATATAGCCTGTAGCTTCTGTATGTTCTTTACAAGCAGGACATATATCACTGTCTTGTATCATTTCAACACTACAACAATCTGCTATAGTGCTGTCTTCATAGCTGCATCCGCAGCAAGTACTTACTTCACTCATGATCTATGGTTTTTAAGCCATTTAAGAGCCTCTAAGATAGCTTCATCTTTATCTAGATTCATACCTTTACCAGATGTATCCATATAAAGTATGAGCTTTAAAATAACTTTTCTAGCATCGTCTATAGTACTAGTGTTAATTTGATTCTTTTGAATTTCATATAGATCTTCAAAAAATTCTTTATTTATTTGTTCTTTATTCATAAATTTAATTTTTTATTTGTGATGTGTTCCATAATCCACTTTTTCTTCAGTCCAATTTTCAGTATGCTCTCCAACAATTTCGCTATCCCAAATATCAAATTCAGTCCAAATTTTCCATTTTTCTTCATCTGTTTTAGCATTTTTTAATTTGTTATAAGTTTTTTCAGATACTTTGTAATATAACTCTTCTTCTATTGTCTGAATTGTTTTATAAACTAATACTTTAGTTTTCATGATATTACTGGTATTGTTGATAAATCTTTAAATGTAGTAGACATAGCTCCACCATCATTTCCTTCATCATCCATCATTGGAACTATCCAATGTCCATTATCTAAACGAATAGCTATTGGCCTTTTATACCACATATTCTCTTCCATTTCTTCTGTAGGAATGTATTCTACTTTTGTTATTTTTCTACCGACTAGATGTTTAGCAATTTTGTCTGTCCAATATTGTTCTACTGACTTGCCATCAATTTTATATTCTTTCATATTATTATTTTTTATTTATTAATAAGTAGAAAAAGGGGGCATTAGCCCCCTCGTTTCTGTTAGTATGCTTTTAAAAAGTTAAAAGCCTTTTCGTTCATCTTACTACAAGATCCTATTAATATAGATTCTTGCTGTCCATAATCTCTATTAGGAGATGACTTTTCATGTGTAGTATACTTAGTTACACCATTAAATACACCCCATTTAGTGTGAGATATTCTATTAGTTTCTATATATATACACGCATTAAGATCACGCACCATATTTGCTCTTCTAGTAGATATTGGTAGTTTATCTGTATTAGCTAGATAATCTACTAAATCATTTATTAAAGATGATGTAGCAGATTCATTGCTAAACATTTGTAAATCAGAAACTTTATCATATTGATCTGTAAAGTTAATTATTTTAGGTAATTGTTCTACCTTTTCTTGTATAGATTTTGTATGTCTATATCCAGAAAATGCATTACCTGATAACCATGCAAATTGATTTTGACAGAATATAACTTTATTCATAAAGCCAAACTTTAATGATGAACTTCCATCATGTCCGTTAATTGCATATACATATTGTTCTGTTTGTTCATCACCTATTGTAATTCTATTAGACTCGTGCTTCATTTGAATTACAACTTTTCTACCACCATTTAATGGTATAGCCTTTACAATCTCTAAATTATTCTCACCTGCAATTTCTTGCATAGTTTCTATGATTGTATGATTTTGTGTAGGCTCGTAACCTTCTGATACTGTGGTAAATACTTCACCTGTATCCTCTCTAACTATACCGTAAAATGGAGTATGGTGCAATCCATTATTAGCTTCAGGCGTACATTCACCTGCATACATTAATGGCTCTTTAACTACATTCCAGTTAAGTCCATTTTGTTCTAAAATTTGTTCTGTTGTTTTCATATTTAATCTATTATAAAGTGAGGAATAATTTCTTCAAAATCTTCAGGCTTTTCCTTTTCTATTGAGATTTGATCTCTTGCCCAATCTCCTATATGAGAATTGTCTCTGCGATAATCTCCACCTCCTCTGCCATTTCCTTCACAAGTTAATAATGGTAGTGGATGAATTTTCCATCCTTCCCCATCTTTAGGGACTATATTCTTGTCTACAAATTCTTTTTTAGTATGATTTACTATATATCTACCGCTTTCTACTCTTTCCATATCTTTTGGCTCTATTGAATCATCACCAACTTGTGTATACAGATTGTCTGTACCATCACTTTCTTCATCAGCATAATCTCCTGCCCATACAAGATGATTTTTGTACCATTCACCGTTAGGTGCAAGTAAAGATTCTACTGTGTTTACTAAATTATTTCCTATGTAGCTATGCTCCATAAGTTTCAATCCATTCCCATAGTCGTGTGAATATAGAAAAGTCATTTTGTCTATTGATATTGGTTTATAATATTGTCCCATTTTTTATTTTTTAAATATTGAATTAATTTTTTCTAGCTGTTCATCTAGTTCTATAGTATTTTCAGGTTTTACATTATTTTTAATATCTTCAGTTATTACTGATAATATTTTCATATAAGCCTCCATTTTACCTATTCGGTACTCAGCTGATTGATTTTCTTTATTTACTTGACTTTCAGCAAGTTCATCTCTGATAAGATTTGAAAGGTTTTTTCCTAATTCACTCATAATTAATTAATTTCGTGGCCCTGCATCAGGGGAAAGAGCCCCTGTTCTCGTTTGGTGTATTTCACTTATTTCCCATTGATCGTTAGAAACTTCCATTTGTTCTAATTCTTTTTCAGCTATTAGATCCCA
>Ga0080013_1000333_pt1 | contig 67091 bp, 51 predicted proteins | sample ETNvirenome_6_85_FD_69236 | JGI IMG/M metagenome (GOLD analysis project Ga0080013, IMG submission 69236) | Marine viral communities from the Pacific Ocean - ETNP_6_85 (SPADES assembly) (version 2) | ecosystem: Environmental > Aquatic > Marine > Oceanic | place: Pacific Ocean | collected 2013-06-19 | reverse complement strand
TCTTGTTCTCGTAATGTTTCGTATAATTGCTCAAAAACAATTCTATACTCGTAATGATACTTCAGATTTTTGATATGAGTATCGCTTATATGTGCAAACTTCAAGTTCCCTCCAGACGTAGTTATGCCGTTAATATATCATAACCCATGTAGGAGCTGCTGTCAAGACTTTTTTATAGTAGGAGGGCCCCTATCGCCCCATAAAGCATAACGCCCATAAATGTAGCTGACATTATAACAACCACGATAATTTTTAAAAACTCTATATCACTTATGCCTTTTTTAAAAAGATATCGTGAGAGCTTTTTAAGCATTATTAAGCTGGACCCCCAACAGGGAAATTAGCATATGTATAGCCAAGTCTTTTTAATAAATCCAGAACACCTTTGGGATCCGCACCGGTATAAACTTCCACTCTTCCGTCATCATCAACGGCAGCTATAACATCATTATTTATAGCATATGTTTTTGGCTGTGGCTGCATGCCAGCTGGGGCATCTACGTATCCTTTACCACTTACGTGAGAATACTCGGGTTTTGTGGGTCGCATGCCACCGAGACTTTCGTCAAGCTCTTCTTTGATAATCTGCTTAAGTTGTGTTTTTGTTATTTTATTTCTTCGCTCCATCTTAACTCCTTGTGCGGTGGCACTATTATAGTGTTTTATTCCAAGCTGTATGAGTGCCTCAGTGTTCTTATTGAGGTATTCTATAACTTGTTCATCGGTAGAATTAGCCGGGACTTCTGCTGTCAATTCTTTAGCGAAATAGGCCAACAGTGAATTTAAGTTCTTTTGATCTGCATAGAACTTTAGCATCTTTGTAACATCAATGGGATTTTTAAGCCCTTTTGCTACCATTTTAAGCAAAGCTGGCCTTATCTTATTTAAATTAGAGAAGATTTGTTTAAGGTCATCTGGCGAACCCGCTGTCGCAGCTGCGGAACCCTGAGTAGCCACAGAGCCTAACTGCGGAGATGTGGGAGTCTGTCCAATCTGATTGATCAAATTAGGATCTCCAACACCTCCAACGACCTTAAATTCATCAATAATGAATTGTTTAAGTTCGCTCTTGGTGATCTTCATTTCTTTTTTCTTTTCCGAGCTACAGTTGCGGCACCCTTCGCAAAGGCTGCCTGCCTCTTGGTTTTTGTGCTAGCTTTGCTGTCTTTGGCCAAAACTTTCTTGGCGTAGGCCTGTACGCCCATTCCTGCTTTCTTGGCTTTAGCCGTAAAAACGCCTTCGGTGCCTTTCTTTTCAATCTCTTCGCCGGCTTCTGAAAAAGATTTGTCCTTTTCTTCGTAATACATAGGAGATTCACCCATAGCTGCAATCACCTCTGCAAAGTCTTCATCAGACCAGTCGGAATACATCTCAGAACGTATTCCTTCGGGATCATTGCCGTGGGCCATATCGTGATACTGATTCTCGGCCCATTGCCACATACGTGGTTTTTCACGATAAAAATCAATCATGTAGTCTACAGTGCGAAAGTTCTCTTCTTCTTGGGCCATCGTATAGCCCCCCTCTGTATCGGAAGGATCTTCTTGTCCAGCAATCGGGGAAGGGCCCATCATCTTACTGCGAGGGCTCTTGCGCATTTCATCGGCAGTCAGCCACTCATCATCATTATCATCCCAAGCCTCGCTAATGACTTCTTTGATAAGTTGCTTAAGTTGTGATTTTGTGATTTTCATTTAATCGTTGTCTCCGAAGCCATGCTGGGCACCTAAGAGCATTTGTTCGCCGGCGTGGGGTGCAGCGGTGCTCAAAGCCATGGCTACACGCTTTGCGTGATCTGGACCCAAATGCTGACCTATACGATAGGCATGCTTAGATATATCGATATTCATGCGACCTCCAAAAAGTTGCGATGCCTCTTCTTGTTGGTTGGGTGCTCTCATTGTTTGCGTGACTGCCTGTTCTCCAGGCGCGCCTGCAGTCACAGTATCTTGAGGAACATTCTTAAGAGGATAAGAGGCCTCTTCAAGTTCTTCCTTGATGATCTGTTTAAGTTGTGTTTTTGTGATTTTCATTATAAGCCCTCATATAGACGATAGTAAATCTAACAATAAATAGTTATCTCTGTCAATAAAGACAGCGTTTTGCTTTCTTTCCTCAAACACATTTTTGGGCATCGAGCCCACATCTTCATAGCCGCTCACGTCTATCTTATGTAATTCGATATCATACCGAAGAAGTGTTTGAATAATTTTGTTTTCTTTTGACCGCGCGTCGGGATCCAGAGCGATATATACCGGAGTATCATTCGCGACAATTTTCTGTATAAGTCTTGAATCTGATCTCAACGTTGAGCCTAGAATGGGTACAGCATTTCCAGCCACAAGCGCATCGAACACTCCCTCAACAATTGTCAGGTCTTTGTTCCAATCAACGTATAGCTCGTTAAACACAATATTTTTAGAGACGCGAGGGTTTTTATACTTATATGAATCTCCGCTATAAGAGCGTGCTATAAAATAACTAACATCCCCTTCGTCATCGAAAGAAGGAACTATTATTCTATTTCTATATTCTCCGCTGAAGCAATACCCAATCTTCCACTTGAGGATATCTTCCGTTGTAATTCCGCGCGAGTTCAGATATTTGAGTGCATAGAGGCCAGTCTTCGGTGCACTATGATGACACAGGCTTATAAACTCTGGCGGGAGTTCCAGTTTCTGATGACTTCTCTCTTCGACTCTTCCCACAAAGAGATCATCAAATCTCTCCAGATCTGTACGGCCGAAAGCTTGGTCCCATTTTTGTAATTGTATATACGTACCAAAACGCCTAATAAGGCGCCTAATATTACGGCCACGATAATCGCACACCCAACATTTAAAAGCATTTTTATCCACATTAATTGAGAATTTATGCTTGTGATGATTACACGACGGACACGTGAAAAGTAACTCGGTTCCCTTTGAGTATGAAGAACCAAATGCCTCATTCAGTATCTTCTTCGCTGCTTGCTTGTTCAATCGCCCACCCTGCTTTTGCTATAACAATTGCGTCCGCACGATCATACGACTCAGGTTTCGGATTTCCGTGCTTTGTATATTGTATCTTGAAAGCAGGCTCGTTGTCAAGTAAATGTTGCAAAACAACTTGTTTTGCTTTTTGTCCTCTCGGAACTTTAATGCCAGCGTGCTTGCGTGCGGATGTTGCGGCGATATATTTTGGCTCCATCTCAAACATCTCGTAAGTAAGCCATGAAACAATGCCGTTAAAACGAGTGAGAGTTGAGAGGGTTTTTGCTGAAGACTTTCCGCCCATAAACATATGAAGAGACTGCTCGATATAGATGTGGTTAATCTTATTCTCTTTGTCCTGATCTTCAGCTAGCCAATGTTCTTCTCTTTCATATTGATAGTTGTCCATCAGATTGAATAGTGCTTCTTTTATTCTTTCTGCTTTCTCAAATAAGTTTTTATATTTTCGCAAATCAACAGAATCATAAAAAACAATTTCGCCCTCTGCAACAACAGCAAAGCCAGTTATGCTGGTAGATATATCTATACCAAGTATCATGTTCTTATTATACTATATGTCGAGCTTCAATTTAAATGTAATTGCTTCGTTTTCTTTTTTAAGAACCGGATCGGCCAATGTCGCGATACCAATTAGATTTCTATTTTTGTCATATACGCCAATCCTGGAGACGTATACTTGTCGACGAAATGATGCGCTGTGATTCACCCAACTAGAACTAACTGTATTCTTTATGATAATATCGGGTGATTCTTCGTATACATGCGATGAAGTGAACAGTGTTTTCTCTTGGCCATATTCTAAGAATGTCGGATTATTGGAATAGTTTACTTCTCCTCTTTTGGCGTGAGCAAACATGGTTACTACCTGCGTAGTGGTCGTTGCCTGGAACGAAAGCCCAAAAGATGCGCTGGCATATAAACTATCCGCGTCTGAGTCTGCCTCAGAAAGAGCGGAACCAGATCCATCATTACATCCAGCAGCAAAATAAATCCAGCTTGGTGCTGATGCAGAAACACTACCGGCATCATTTTTTCCTAAATAATATGGCTGGCCTTCAAGATCCCACGAACCTGTCAATAAGATAAAGCCTTCTTCATATAGGGCTACGCCGGCCACTGAGCCGCTGCCAACGCTACCGGACGGCCCGATCTGGATCAGTTCACCATTTAACCTCTCATCCTTTAGCTCTCCTTTGAGGGTGCCGCTAACATACCACCTCAATGAAAGGCTGCCTGCCTTAATCGCAGAGCCATAAAATATCGAAGGAATGGAGATCATATTAATTGTTTGACTGTTTTTATCCCCAAACGATGAAGAAACTTTATAGTGTTCGCTCTTCATTCCATAATAGTTGAGTCTATTCTTTAGACTTGCAAAGTGTTTATTATAAGCCCCCGCCTCCTCTGCCGGCGTCGTGGCCGCGGAAGAAGATGGATTAACAATGAACTCTCTAGTTATGCTAGCCTTAAGAGGATATTCCGCGGTTAGTATATCGCCAAAAATGAACTCATTTTGGTATGCTTCATTATCAACATTACCAATAACAGTCCTGAAGCTAGTTCGAGCGCCATCTTTTGAAATCCATGGATAAATTCTGTTATTATTGACCAATGACGAAGTGCCAACAACATTAATGCCACCGTCAACCGAACTAGTACTCTTGATCTCGGGCCTATCAATATTGTACTCGTACAAGCTTATATAGCCAGGAGGAACATTTCTAATATTATTTACAGGAGCCGTATAAACGGGATAATCGCCGCCCGAAGCCGTAGTCGATTGTGCATATCCACTATTAATTGAACCGAAGGTGCCCTCTTGATTGGGGGTGTCATTATAGTAAGCCACTCCGTCATAAATGAAAAACTCACACGACGCGTGAGCTTTCATTGTATTTATGAAAACATCTTTTCCACCAAATTCCCGAAAGAACATGACTAGTAATCCAGTCTGACACGCAGAGTTAACTCGTTGTTTGGATCCTTTCTAAGTGGCTCTGACAACTTGGCGGTTGCGAGAAGCTCATTGCTTGAGTTATATAAACCGATAGTGGTAATGTAAGAAACAGGCTGGTCAGAGGCCACATTCTTTACTCTGATCTTGCTAGCAGACACATATGTCGGATTAGAGCTGTAATTATACTTATTATGTGGAACACGACAGAAGTAAATTCTAGAATTAATTTCAGTAGTATTGTTAAAAGACAAGTTCTTAATTCTATGCCGTAGCGCATCACAAGCACCAGAAATGGCGGAACCGGTTAGCGCCTCGTCTACTGATTTCTTTGCAACATCGCCACAGAGAGTGGTACCAGACAAGAAGTCGGCAGTAGCTCCAGCTGCAGTACCTTTGTTCTTAAACATAGAGCTGCTCAAAGCAACGATTCCGGCCTGATAATATATGACCCCGTATACTGTTCCGTTAGAGCCGTCATTGTTCTTGCTGTACAGCAATCCAAAATCACCGCCTTGAGTATTCTTATAATTATCTGTCGCCGAAGCCGAAACATCTCCGAGGACCAAAAGACCGCTGTCGCGACTACCAGTTCCGAAGGGGCCCCAGCCGCCGGCGGCGTTGCCGGTGTCCCACGATGAAGTTCCGATTTGAATCTCAAAAGATCCTTTCTTGATCTGATCTTTAACTAAGGGACGAGACAAACTCAAAAAGAACAATTCAGACATCTGATTCGTGTTATCAAAAGTAAAATCACTCTCAAAGGTTTCAATCTCGCTAGTGCTTCCGCTGTATCCCAAAAGCACCTGAGCCATCTGATTATACATATTAATCTTTTTGGCATTTTGTACAGAAGACGCTCCACTCATAGAGGAAGCGTTAGCATAGCCAATCGAAATATCAAAAATATGATTCGCGGATGAGCTTAGGTAGGGATAGTCATAAACTGACTGAAACATTCCATGTGTGTAATTTTTAATATTATCATCACTAGGAAAGGACCCATATGTTCCGCTAACAATTGTACCTGTTACTGGAATTACCTCATGAAGGAGGGTTCTGGTTGTTGTGCTGTCACTTGACGCATTTAATTCTTCATAATTAATAACTGGCATTTAATATCTCCGTTTTATGTCATACCTGCATATCTTATAATTCTAATTGGGACTTGAATCAACGCGGACGTGCTACTACCTGCCACATACACAATCGTGTCAATATAATCGTACTTCTTTCCATGGCCCAATAAAGTCTGATCAGTAAGGCCATATTTTGTATATAAGTCCGAACGAACACCAGTAGATAGAGTGGTAAGTTCATTAAATACTCTAAATCCCATAGAAGTGATACTGCCGCGTGGGCCACTAATGGCCGATAAGTCAGTAGAATTACCCACTGATGGCTTATAGATTAGATTAGATACCCCTCTAATATTATAAGTTGTGTAATTGTTCAGATACGTCGCGCGCGCACCGCCGCCGGCGACGGCGCTTCCCCATGACATTACTAAAGTATTTGTCGTGGTGTTATTGCTGAATGTCGAGCCGGCAGCGGGCCCGTACACACCGTTGATGAAACGATTGTCAACAGAAGTCTTGAAGCGACGATCGTCCAAAGAGTTGCCGATAATATATGCCGAACGATTAGTGGATGTATCTGCTAGTTCAGTGGTGTTCATTCCCGATTCAATAAAAATTACATTAGTCGTTACGCTGTTTGCTTGAAGTGCGTATCTCACGTCAGCAAAAGCCGAGGAGGAAACTATTTCTGTAAACGTCTCAGCATTAGCTGCAACATAATAAATGCTTCCTGTTGCGCTGACAGCACCCTTGCTGGACAAGCGGGACTTATCGTTGGTCGCCAAAGTGGGCATATACAACAAGTCCGGACGCATAGTAAGTAGGCCGTGCTGGATGCTCGCGTTTGTTTGGGTGAAAGATTCAAGAACAGGTGTCTGCAGGATTTCAAGATCGTAATAAGCCGATCCTGACGCATGGTTCTTATCATATAAAGCGTAGTTGATCTCATCGTCGCCCAATGCGAATCTTGAAATCTTAAAATTTCCCTCTGCTAATCTCTTACGACCAGTGTCAGTCAACACTGCGTCTAGAATAATATCTCCCGAGTTATCTAAAAATGATGCCATTTAATATTTCCTCTCTTACATAAATAGTAGCTATTTTATTTGTCGTCATCAAAAATATACTTCTTTTAAGCGCTTCCGCTATATCGAATAATTCTCAATGGAACGTTTATTTGTGAATTAGTGGTAAGTCCCTCAATATGAATATTGGTGTCAATATAATCATAGTAATCTGAATTACCAAAAAGTGCCGAGCCGGTGGTGCCGAATCTAGAATAATTTATATCTGTTTCTCCGTTGGAAGGACCACAAAGAGTATCATAAAGCTTAAAATTGATTGCAATCACGGAGCCTCTTGGACCCTCATGAGCAGACCATCTATCGTCCGTTGAGCTTCCCTCTTCAAAACGATCGCTTTCTGCTTCCAAAATCAAATCATCAGTAGCGCGGAGTCGATAAGTATCATAGTTATTCACATTTGAAGCTAATGATATCTTAATATTTCTCTGGAGTGGTTCAAAATTGACATCAAGATTGTTTTCTGAGTCATTTCTGAATCGGCTGGCCGCGGGATTACTCATCACATAGTGAAACAATCGGTTATCACAATACAATAAATAATATCTATCTAACATATTCAGATTTAAAATGTATCTTTCGCGAGCCAATTCGGTCTTAGGAAGGTTTTGTGAGAGGCCGCTCTCAATAACTAATTTAGTCTTCGTATCCGCATTGCTTTCTAGGATATATTCGTTTATACCAAAATATGATTTTAGCTTTACAGTCGTCTCATCATTGGCAGATAGGTAGTATACGCCTCCATAAGGCTGTGCAAACTCTTCAATATAAACACAGTTGTTCACTTTTAGATTCGGAATATAAAGGATGTCCATTCGAGGATAATTCAACAGACCATGATTGATCACAGAACTTTTTTGTGTATATGCCTCAAAAAGCGGTGAAGCGGCCAGATTAGTATCCCTTTCGTCCGAAGACGGCTCATCCATTTTAAGAAGCGTATAGTCTATCTCGTCATCACCAACAGCAAATTTCGTTACACGAAATTTCCCTTCGGCCATTCGCTTTCTGCCAATTTCTGTCAATGTAGCATCCAGAACAATTGTTCCTGCGGTATCTTGAAAAGCCATTATAACACTCTTTCTTTAATTAGTTTATAGTTCTTCTTTAAGGTTGTACGTAACATTTAAATCTATCTTCTTTCCAGTCTTTTTAGATGTTAACCTTAGTTTAAATGTCTTGCCCCACAAAGAATCTGATAGAGTGCCAACACTTAACTTCTCTATTTGCGAGAAAGCCGTTTCCGCCAAATCAACGTCTCCATACTCAAATTCTAGCTGATTGATATTCGGGATAAGATTTATTAGTTTTTTGAATGGAATAGACACATCTTCAAAATTATCTTTTTCCAAGTCGGCTGCAGTTAATTCATCGAAGGTAGTGTATTTATAACCACCGTCGTCTATCATCTCTGCTGCGATTATCCGGGAGCATTGCCCGGGCATCTCATGTTCGCTTCGGAATCGAAAGAGATAATAATATTTAGTATTTGTTTGAATCTGCTCTTCATAAAAACAAGTGGTGTCTGTAAAGTCGGTACCTGTTATGAGTAAATCTTTAGTCGTAATATATCCATCGTTAAACTGCTTCATAGAAGTTGGCTTATCCGATAATCGATAAACATCCACATAACGAACACGCGAAACTGAATCAACCTCTATCTCAGTGGTGCTTAATAAGTTATTAGACATCAAATACACCTCAGCTGTTGCCTGTTCAGCAGTATTCAATTGCACAGGATATTTGCGTGGCGAGAAGGATTCATAAGTCGAGAAAAACCCTATAATCTGTGAATTGTCTACTCTCTGATATGGCGTAACATCAATTTTAACAGGTGGATGATCCAGTACGGTCCCCATATGACTAGCCACAGCTCTTTCGATTATTTTAATGGACGGCTCAATTGTTAAATTAAAATCAAACAGATATTTGTGTTCTGATAAAGTTTGAGCATTTGTGGCGAATTGATTACTTGCCGAAAGGGGGTTATCGGCGAAATCGAAAAATAACTGATCAGAAGCTACGTTACCGCGATCCTCAAACTGGATACATGACCAATCTTCGTCATCTACTCCATCGCCATCTATATCTACCGGAGCCGAGCCTATTACTGTCGACACAACGCCATCTGATATTCGATACTTATATCCTGCAACTACATCGTAAGCATAGACCGTATAGGCATATCGTTCGCCGTATCTAACTTGCGTATCGACATAAGCGAAGTCAGACCCCAGCGATTCACAATTTGTAAGCCAAATATCCTGGTCGACACTTGTATTTCCCTTGGAAATTCTATATGCAATGGTTTCTCTATATGAAGAATTTTCCGCATAATTTAAAAATCCCAAAAAGCCTCCATAATCTTCTTCTGTCTCGGTATTAAAATATCCTTCCTGGGTAGGTCTTACGGCCGCGTTCTCTTCCATGAACGCTTTTAATTCATCAATCATTCTAATCGCACCTATGGTGTGTGCGTATCTAAAAGTTCCTGCAGGATTATCGACAATTCTAGTCTTTAGGTTTTTGTCGCCCACAAAATAAATATCACCGGCGGCCGGCAAATCTGGCTCGTTTACGATTTCCATTAACAAGCCAGCAAAATCAATCATAGGAAAAGATCTATCTCTTGTGCTCTCATGCTCAATAAGGGTACTTTCGGCGGTTTCGGTGTCATAAGAAGAAGTTAAAACTGTAGTGTGCTGAACTGCAGTATAATCACTATAGGCGCGGGAACCTCTAAACTTATCTTTCAGTCGCTCAAGCAAGATTTCTTCCAATCCAGAACTTTGGATCGCATCTTTGAATATTGTATTAGGCGATCCGGGTGTCCAGTCTTTTTCAATCTCCGTAGGGTTAACCACGTTGACATTTATATAAAAAGGGTATTTGCTCTTATTTGATTCCACGTCTGCGAAGAGATTATCTATTGACTCTTCATTAAAAAATAGGTTCCGAGTTTTAGTTCGCAGGTAATCGTTGGTGGTACCAGAAAGATCAACTAACGTATAAGCTCCAGTCAGGTAGGTTCTTATGTTATAAGTTCTATCAGTATAAGTTATTTCTCCAGAGGTGCCCTCTACAATATCCTCAGAAGTAACGGTATAGGGAGGAGGCAAGATCGTTTCCTTTGGCGTAAGTAAGTCCTCTACTGGAATCTCCATATATGTGATCTCGGCAGCGGTACCATCTTCTCCATCATCGCTTGGGTAAAGGATCCCTTCTCTAGAAATAAATTTTATGATATTAGGCTCTACATTTAGATCTCCTATCAGAGATTGAATGTAATATGCATTTGGTATTTCATATTCGGTACGACTACTTATCGTATTTTCATATTTCTTATAATATGAATTATAGTCGTAGTTCATATTATAATACATATATTCTGCATAAGCTTCATTACCTCCTAAGTTTCGAGCTTCGCGAAGAGAGTAGGCGGTTTCAAACTCGAAGTTGTGTACGTCATAGGCGCCAAGCCTATAGATACCAGGATAAGAAAAGGCACCTTCCTCTGATGTCCATGTGCCTCCAAACATCACGGCGCGCCACTGCTCATCATTAATGATATTATCCACATTCCCATAAGCCCTAACGGGGATCATCCTATTAGGAAATATGACGTGCGATGACGCTGTGGTCTCCAGAGCAAAATTTATTGATATCTTTTCTATATAATCTGTGTTTAATTCTGTTTCTACGATATCATTGTAGTCGGTATTTCTTTGGATACTATAGCCTTCTGGATGTATCCAAACAGGCTGCAGGCCTGTTGCGCCTGATGCAATTGTCCAATAAGAAGCGAAGTAGTTTCTCGTATTGTCAATTGAAGCGCTAAATAAATTTTGATCTATTACTCTATACGGTTTTGTGCTCACTAATAGCCCCCACCCTTAACTCCCACAGGTTTATCATTCGAACCCAGAAGTCCGTGCCTCTCACTTTCCTGAGTATATTTTAAACGCCAGGATCCAAACGACATTAAATTGTGAGGACCAATTGAACCGGGAGAAAGGCGCCTGAAAGTTTGGCGAGTTGGATTCAACTGCAGTTCAAAATCCCCTATAAGTTCCATTATTGCTTCCTCATATATGTCTTGTGATGTAGAGCCGCTAGTAAAACCAAACTTGCTTTGAAGGCCGCGGCCTTCGCTGGTGCTATATGCAACTGCTTGAGTATTGTCGACGGTGGCCTCTAAATATGTGATAGTGGGTCTATAATCGTCGTCAGGCTCTAGGCTAGTATGAGTTATATAGCCAACATCTGCAGTCACAATATCATAAAAAGAATGTATAGTCATATCGATCGATGATAAAGTATCAACGGCATAACTATATTCCGTTTCCGAAAGAGAATCGTATATTAAACTGAAGCCAAGTTGGCTTATGTAGCCACCAGAGTCAAACTCTCCAAAATCTCCTATAACCGTATTCCATGATGTAAACGATGGCATTTTCTTATCCTTGTATAATTAGCTATTTAATTTAAATACTTTAATGTCAATGTGCTTTTATCCAAAACATTTAATTCGTATAAAGCGCTGACAACCGATCTTGTATCGGGCACTTGTTTTTTCTTCTGATTGTCTAATTGTATTCTCATGTTTCTAAAGGGCCCATCGTCCAAAATATAAAAAGGATCTTCATCAACATCTTTGAATTTATCAGTTGCCTTTACAATCTTATTGCTCATTTCATAAGCTGTTATGGCTTCCCCATCAATTGTTAATTGTTCTCTGTTAATAAAAATATTTTCTTTATCGGTCTGAAGGGCCACCAAAGATTTTAAGGGGCCCTCATCTAATATCGTACATCCGATAGCGTTTAAGACATCGAGGCTCACATCTATAGTTGAAGCTGTAGAGTTAGCCTCTTTCATCGCGCTCCTATCGATCAGCTTTTGGCTAAAAGACATTACTTTGGCAGTGGCGCCCCTACTTGAAATAACGCGACCATTATACATCTTTCGCCTAGAGGTAGGCCTGCGAGATGAGCGATTTTTTATATCAGCTATTGTAATGCTTGTTCTTTTAGCCATTTGTTTATTCCTTTATACTAAATATATATTCTATCACTTAAATAGGTTTTATTAAAATATTTTAATTATCCTGAATATGGAGACTCGAAACAAGCGTAACCAACGCTGGTAGCTGAGCAACTACTTGAGGAGGAGGCGCGCCACTCCTTTCGATCCTCTGGGCCAAGGCCAGAAACGCCGCAATCACCATCTTGAAATGATTGCATAGCTGACATAAGCCAACCATCTGGCACTGTGGCGTAAGGACTTGGGCCGGCCACACCATGACTAGCAAGCAGTGAGGCTACATCAATCTTACCGCCATTAGCCTGATCATTTGGCCAAGCCCATTGAGCAAAACCTACGAAAGCATCATACAAAGCAGCGTAATCAGAAGACTCAGAGCCCGCCCATAGGCTAATCCGTCGTGACCACAGGTATTCAGGGTAGTTGCCGCCATATGCCGAGTCGGTTGAGCTGTGACCCGTTACATATGCAGAATACTGATCTGCGTCGAGCTGGGCATGCATCTCTTGCCATTGACTTACAGTATAAACTCCAATGGTCCTATCACAATAGCTGGACCAATACCCGCTTGTTGAACCGCTGCTGGACTTGCATGCTGTGCTAGTTGTCCAGCGTTGGCTAGTATCGCCGGCCAAAACTGCATCTTCTAAAAGGATCATTGTGGCTTCGTCCCACAAGCTTAAACTATAGGTAATCCTTTGGCGCGCATTCTCGTGTGGTACCGTTAGTGAGCCGGGAGTCACAATTGCATAAGCAACATCGTCGCCTGGGGCGCCAAAGTTTCCTATTTGAGCTAACTGGGGGCCGGCGGTATTTAATACAAGATAATCGTACAGCTCTTCGATCATCATATAATAGTCCTCCCAAGCTTGCTCCATGCCATCACCAATAAACCCTGCCTCTACAGAATAAGTATCAGTGGTGATCCAGGAGAGGCCGGCGAAGGTGGTCGAGGTCACGGACCATGGAATCTGATAATCAAAATCAGCGCTAGTGCCATCGCAGTATGCAGTAGAGGTAGATAGACCCCAACACTTATCAACACCTGGAGTTCCACTACCTCCCATTAAATATGTACGAGAAGTAAGATCGCCATCTAACCAATCGGCGCCGGCAATTAATAGATTATTTTCAGAGACTGGCTGGTCCCAAATGCTCAATACCATGCTAGTGCCATCTGCACATTGAGGTTCTGACTCATTATAAACTGAATCCGTGGCACTTCCTATATAACTAAACCAACAGTCACCGGATGGGTTGCCAAAGCAGGAGTAGCCGCCAGATCCGATGACGGAGACGCCGGCGCCAAAATACCCATTATCAACTAACTGCTGCAAGTCTGGCTGTGAGCCTTGTATGGCTCCCCTATCAGTAAGGCCGGCGCCAGGACTGCCGGCGTACACATATTCTCCAGGCAAGAGCCAATCGGTACCAGTATAGCCAGTAGACTCGTCTTTATAAAAATTAGTGTCGCCTGTAACATCGCCATCATAATTTCGATACGGGAAACAACTAGTCTGACTAGGATAGTCATCAGAAGATCTATATGGACCGGTCCAGATTTGAAAGTCGTAGATCGTTTGAGCGTACCCTAAGATTTTATCTTCGATTTGTCCTAGATAATAATCCTCCCACTCTTCTTCTGTCGCAAAAGTTGATTCATCGGTATACTCAAATTCATATATTGTTACACTGTCTGCCCAATCAGAGACATAATAATACCCGGTGCCTTCTCCTACCCATTCAGCCGGAAGTGGGCCTTCGCGGGCTTCTTTCTCGGCCATCCATGCATCGTGTGCCTCTTCATGAGCAGCTGCCGCCGCTGCTGCAGCTTCTTCAGCCGCTTCACGTGCGGCCAAGGCTGCGGCCGCTTCGGATTCTCGGTCTTCGATCCATTCTTTCAGCGCTTCTGCAGCTGCGGCCTCTTGCTCTGCGATCCATTCGTCGCGGGCCGCCTCTTTTGTTGTAGAAAGCTCGGCCATACAATCAAAATCAGGATATAAATCACCCATTCCGGATCCGTCCCAGGCTGATTCATTAGAGCGAATTGCTTTCCAGGCGCGCTGACAACTGATGGGACTAGGATGCTCTCCCATATCTTCAGATAACACATATGCATAGCCACTGGTGATTTCTGGGCTATTTTTGTGCCAGAAATCTTGTGCGAAATCCATCCACCAAAGGCCGCCTATTGCGGCACAATCAGCCTCCGTCATGTCTTCAGCAGATACGCCATCTATACCATCAGCATCACACTTACAACAAGCATATTCAAGAGATGGGTCCTCCAAGGCGTCAATTTCTTCTTGTGCAGCAATACGCTCTGCTAATGCTTCTGCTCGGGCGGCTGCGGCTTCAGCGGCGGCCTCGTCGAGTGCTTCTTGCTCTTCAATCCTCTCGGCAAGATCAGCAGCTCGTTCGGCCGCTTCGGCTTCGCGCTCAGCAACCCACTCTTCATGAGTTGCAGCATCTGCTGCTTCTTGTTCTTCTATCTCTTCTATCTTGTCGGCAATCCAATCATCGCGAGCCTCTTTAGCTTCGCGGACGGCTTCTTTAGCTTGTTCTATTTCTTCTTCTTTCGCTGCCATCTCTTCGGCCCGGGCCTCAGCAGCTTCAATACGAGCAGCTAAATCTTCGGCGCGCTGCTCAGCTTCGGCAGCTCTGGCGGCCGCGGCAGCTGCTCGTTCTGCTGCTTTTTCTGCCTCTGCGGCTTCTTTATCTGCTATTTCTTGCTCTCTTTCGGCCATGGCCTCCTGATGCGCCACTTCAGCTTCATAAGATGCACACACGTTGTTCCAGTCCGATGGTGTTGGAATCATTCCGTTATTGATCCAATATATTATAGCGGCCGTGAGATCACCATATGGCGCCCATCCGGAGCTAAAATAGTTTAGACTGTTCCAGTCGGCGCAACTCTGGCTGCCGGCTCCAGGATAATAAAGCATGCTTGAATATTCAAACACAATGCCGTCAGATTGGGCATTTATAATATCCCATTGAAGATTTGGAGTCCAGTAGCCTCCTTCCGCACCGCATTCAGTTTCAGTTAATTCTAGGCACTGTTCTCGACATGTGACGCATGCTGCAGCAGTTGATGAATCGGTGATTTCAGATTCTGATTCTTCTTTCGCTTCGGTTTCGGTTTCGGTGCGTGCACCACTTCCTTCGGAGTATGTTGAAGTTGATTGTAGCGAGCCCAGCGGGCTTCCAGTGCTGGGAGTTGCTGTTCTTGTGCCTACGCCGCTACTAAACGGATCGTACTCTTCGGATTCAACTTCTTCTTCCTCGTCTTCTTCCTCTTCCTCGTCTTCATCATCCCAATCTTCTTCTTCATCATATGGCTCTTCGTCTTCCTCATCGAAAGTGGGCCCTGACCCGCTAGCGTCATAGGTTTCGGACGAGGCATCTTCATAATCGGATTCTTCATCGCTTCGAGTCGATTTGACTTCTTCATCATCCGGATCAACAAAAATAACACCATCTTCGGTGTCGGCCACATCAACAGGAGAGCCATCGCCTCCATCGCCGCCGTCTGCATCCCTCCACCACTCGCGGCCCCCGGATTCGAGATCATCAGTAATTATTGTGTAATCCGGAGTTGGATCTCTAGATTCCGAGTCCCAGGACTGGCCGGCCGAACCTACTTCGTGGCTCGCGGATGAAGTGCCATAATCGAAAGGAGATGCGGCCGAAGTCGAAGTGCCCGATGTGCTTCCATCTCCATCATCTCCATATTCAATGAATATGTCTTTCGCTTCTACAGTTCCTGGATTGTTAAAATTAATCTGCGACGGCGGGAAGAACGCAACTCCATCATCAGCAAAGTCGATCTGATTGATGCCAAATTGTCTATCGGCCGGGGAATCCTGGACCGTGCTTTCTGCAGATTCATATAGATCGTCGAGGTCACAACCCTCAGAATAGTAGTCCCCATAAAGATCTTGTAGTTTTTGATCAAATATTTGTATCTCATCTATAGTCCCCCCCAAGGGAGAAATCACAATCGCCAAGTTAGTGGCATCCTCAATAAGCGACTCTATATCAACTGGCGAACTTGTATAATAAGCGCCTCTTGACCAGATCTCTCGGTGAACCAGATAGATAACCGGGGCAATTACCCAAGGAGATTCTTCGGGATTTAAGCTATAAGACGCCATTATTCCGTCGATGAAGAAACTATTGAAGGCTCCGTCGACTTCATTATAGCTGCAGTTTTCAGTGGCAGCTTCATAGTACGGAGTCCACACATTCTCCAAGAAATCCTCGTACATACTCCTTAAATGATCATATATCACAGCAGTACTATCCCACATCTTAACACCAAAGCGATAATAATCTAAATCAGAAGCGTAGGCGCCCGAGTCCACCTCATATCCTTGGAATTCTTCAAAAAATTCAAAGCAGGCTAGCCTATAGTCCTCTGTGCTAGTATTCGATGCATCTACCATGTTTGCTGTATTAAAGCTTCTCACTACCATATATGCGTCATAAATTTCTACATCTGATGTAGCGGAAGGTATATTAGTGACGATTGAATAGACTCTTGGAGAATAATATGGTTGATATTCCGAATCTCCTAGTATATCCCAGTCCTCCGCATCATAATCAAATTCTGTGGTCATCTCCATGACAAGAGAATTTACACCGTCAGCATGCTGCTCGTCATCATCAACATATTGAGTTCCATCGACAATGTGTTCGTCTCTGATATCTCTACTGGCAAATCTCATGTGTTGCAGTGTTGCGTTTTTATACACCCAATAATAGTTAACGAACTCTTTTCCAAAAAATTGTATAAGCAGATCGACGTCTGTCATCTGCGAAATTGTACTAGTATAGCCTAAGGCCTTTTCATAATCAAACCAAAAATAGCCCCTACTATCAACAGTAAAATTAGTCGCACAATCACCTCCGCTTGCGCAATTTGCGTTTCTAGACATATAAGTTCTGTCGTAATACAGGAAATCTTCAATATAATCACCATCATATTCGCTAGTCAGTTCGGCCGGGTTTAGGCCATACTCAATATCGGATAAATCAACCACAACAGGACTAATAACCTCCTCAACTCTCAGAGGGGTGCTGGCCTTTATCTTATCGTTAATAAGTTTAATTAATTTTATAAATGTTTGATATCTTTTCCCTTCTGGAGTTACTGTGCTTGTATCAATAGTGGTCTTGGCCAGCGCCATCATTTGTGGTAATAATTCAGGTGTGCCGGTATATGTTTCCAAAATTGCAGTTATATTTTGCGCTATAGTGTGTGGCAACGTAGATTCACTCAAACTTATAAATGAGGAAAACATTCTGTATATAAAATCGTGACCGATCATATTACTAGCATAATATCTTGAATTTAATGCCTGATGTGGTGTGCCGTAAAAAATCTTGCCATTAGGCAGCACATATACTTCTTCGGGACTCTGCAAGACGACACTATTTTGAATAATGTGCTCATAGCTTATTGCTGAATTTTTAAGTTCGTATATTTTTGCCCTTGCATCGTGAGCAGCAAATACAGATTGTAGCGAATTTTCTACAAATTCAATTTTAGAACTTATATCGACCAATGATGACCAAGCAAACAATGAAACGTTAGCTTCGGGGTTTGATGTTTCATCAAATATCTGCAATAGCACATTATCGATAAGAGAAGTGGAATCCCAACCTTCATCGGAAGCTATATTATTAATACTTACAACATATTTCATAATAGGATTGCCATCCTCATCGGAATTCTCTTCAGCAAATTCAAAACTGGAAAGCGGGATTCTTAAAGCGGCACTCCCTAAAGATGTATCGGCACCCGCCCACGTAAACTCAACTTTAGAAGACACAAACGGGTACATAATTTGTGAGCTAGGAGTGCCCGTTGTCTGTGCATAATCAAACCCTATATCGCTTGTAGAATATTCGTCCCCAATCATAAAATTAAAGATATTTTTATCTTGACGCATTATTCTTGGTATACGATCGGTGTACGAGCCAGTTCTATAATAACTGTTGTCTGAATAGATACTATAATTTTCTCCATGGGTGGGATTAATCTTAATATCTCTAGCAAACAGACAATATACAGTTAATTCTTCTTGTAGGTATTCATAATAAGCATCAAAAGTGCCATCTTCCAAGTCCACTCGTTGAGGGTTAAAATAGAGGGCCACCTTAAGATTAATAGAAGAGTTATATACTTCTACTTTTTCAATACGAGGGATAGGTAATTTTTTACCTACTGTGCTGTTAAGATTGAAGCCGCCAAATTGAATCATTAGTAGGACTCCTCCGATACAGATGAATAGAATTGAGCAAGACTAGAGGTTCCGTACCTCACTGAACCTGTCTGCAATGTTTCACCAATAGAAATAGAAGTCAAATTAAATCTTTTTACTTTTTCAGCATACACTCTAGGATAATAACGAGAGTCTATGGGGACTTCTGCCATGTTGTTTACCAAACTTTCGATGGAGGACGAGATCATTGTCAAATAATTCGAGCCGGATGTAAAACCAAATTTACTTGCTAGACCTCGAATCTCAGCATCCGAATAATAGGTCCATGTCGACGGAAATTTGCTGGCGTCAGCGGATTCAACTATTTGGGGTGTATATGCACCATTGGGCTCAATAGCGGTATATATAAAAAGCTGACAGTCTTCAAGGTCTTGGTATTCGACCTCCAAGAGAATAGTCATATCATCGCTTGATAGCAGATTAAGATATCCATCGATGCTGGCGTTCTGAGTAAAGAGAGACACGGCTCCCGAGCCCACCTTCGTCACCGCGCCTTCACCGGGGTCGACAGGAGATGTTATCGCATAACCATCCGTATATGTAGTCTGATCGGAAACATAATCGAACAATAGATCTTGTATAAAGCCGTCAGTATCAAATTCTCCGATACCGGTGAATAAAACGCTGTAATTATTAAATGACATATTTCATTATCCTATTCTTATTTATCTCTAAAACTTAAAAACACTGTTGGTATATTGGGCCGAGGGTGAAATTGTGCTGGAGTACGTGTTCCACGAAAAGCCAGACCGGGATTGATAATAAGCCTGATGAGTGGTACTGACTACTGCAGTGGTCGAATTGAAGCTACCATCGAGCCGAAGGGTGGGGACAGACATCGAGTTCGTATAAATGGGGCCGGAGCCACCATATTGCCAATAATACGGATCTTGCATTACCATCGGGTGGGTGTAGTTCTCGAATGGAGACATCCCTTCGAAGCGATCCGCAAGGCCTTGTTGCAGCATCCAAATAGAAGGATCTGATTCCGGCAGATATTGTTGTAACTGTTCCATCTCCAGCTCTGGTTCGAAAACATCCCCAATGTCGGGATCGTAATACCAGCCACCACAAGGAACTGTCGGCACATCAACAAAAGCTCTTCCAGAGGCGGTCTGAAATTCATCCACCCCAAACAACTGGGTAGTCGACTGATCCTCAACCGCAGAGACGACCCATCGATATATATATGAATCAGTATCATAGACGACGGCGTGAAGTTCTCGCATCATCTCCACAAAAGTTCTCACATATTCTAAAGTGCCGGTATACGGATCGACAAGCTTGCGTAAACTACGTGCGGAAATTGCGATCTTATCCAAATCTCCTTTAAAAAAGTAGCCGCGGGTCCACATTTCTTGGTGTATCCAATATACCGCAGGGCCTCGGTTCCATGGCGCATGTGATGGATTGCCACTATAGTAATTTACAATAGCATTTCGAAAGAACTCGTTAAACCATTCGGAAGCCGAGTCAAAAGCACATTTTTCTTCCGCATATGCAAGATAATTTTCCAATTCTGTCATGGTATCTTCGAAAGCCTGTTTGAAGTGAAAATATATCATATAAGTGTTGTCCATCATCTCCACGCCAAAACGATAGTAATCCCAATTTGGCATATTACTTTCAGCCAGTGTGGCATTGGAATTAAGATATTCATAAAACTCAAAGCAAGATATTCTATAATTCTCCAAATTAAAATCAGTATCAAGAACATTAAAACTCCTCAATCTCAAATAAAACGCATCTGCGCCTGACGCCGCGAGCCACGCTTCATCATCATTGCTTAGATCTAGAGGTGTCGTTTCGTCAATCTGTGGATAATGAACACTCGGGTAAATAGCGTCACCTTCTGCCGTCCACATACCAGGCGTAGGCCGGCCAGAAGGATCCCATTGTAATTCAGGAGGCTGTGAAAACGTGGTACTGATAGAATAAAGCTCATTGCCGGCTATCGTCCCGGGCTCGGGGGTGGAGTTCTCGCGGTAAGCGGCCGAGGTATCCGAGTCAACAAATCTATTATGCTGAACATCTACCCGGTTAAACAGGTAATAATAATTTATAAACTCATTCCCAAGCATATTATTGATCACATTGACATCTGCAATTCTTGATATTATGGAGGTATGAAGAGCTTTTTCATAATCAAAAAAGAAATAGCCCGTACTGTGAATCGTGCCCGCATCCTCGCCGAAAACACCATCTGGATATTCCGGTTCTCTAGACATCATAGTTGCGTCATAATATATAAAGTCGTCAATATAACCACCATCCCAGCCGTCATCCACTCCAATGCCAGAATAATCAGTCTCGTATGTGTGGTCAACGACAACAGGATTCGAAATTAATTGTTGATGAAGAGGAACCCCTTGTTTAATTGATGCATTTATTGAATATATCCCTTCCTTGAGTGCAAGATGAAATCTGCCGGCAGGGCTTGTATTAGTTTTGTCGGCCATTGTCTTTTGATATTCGTCAAGGCGATAAATAAGATCTGGGGTCCCTTTATATATCGAAACAATATGCATAACTCTTTTTGTTAAACTTTCGACTACTGAGCCTATGACATTGGTGGATCGGGCGGCCTTTATTATGTTCTCGAATCTCGACAAAATCATATCATGAGAAATAATATTATCAGCATAATATAGATCATCCAATGATCTAAGAGGAATTCCTACGAAGGGGCCGGCCGCTGGAGAAACCCATATTTCGTCCGGACTCTCCATTACGGACCCATCTTTTATTATGTGCTGGTAGGTAATAGAAGAATTTCTTATGTCATACAGATAGGCGCGGGCATCATCTGCGGCAAATAATTCATTCCAGGCGCCACCACCGCCTTCATCTGTAATGGATTCCCTACTGATATCAGACAAAGAAGTCCATGCGACCATAGACACACTTACTCGGGTATCATATTCTGGATTTAAAATATATTGCAATACTGGAGCTTCGTCTTCGTCTGATATTATATTTTCTGTGGTCGCTGTATATTTTAAAACATTGCTGCCGGTATCATCTGAGCTATCGTCAACAAGCTCAAAATCGGAGAAACCGAATTTCACCACATTGCTGCCGTGCGAGTCATCAAATTGCTGGCCAGTGTCGGGCCCAAAAAACGGCCTCAAGGCGATGAAACTAATCTCGTCATCCCAGTCTGCACCAGCATCATAGGAGTACGAAGAAGCATAATCCCACGGGGTGACAGCAGTCGGCATCGTATATTCATCTCCAAGTATATAATTCCACACACTTTTTTGCCCTCCCAGGATTCGAGCCATCCTATTAGTCAGGTCACCTGGAGCATAGTAGTTGGTATCGTACCCAAGACTTCCGTAATCCTCGTCAGTGGCAATTTTAAGATCGCGCACAAATAGGCAATAAATCTTTAAATCTTTGAGTATATCGCTCAAATAATCAGCGAATTCGGCAGCTATCTCTGCATAAAGCTGACTATCTATATTAAAATAGAGTGCCACCTTTAAGTTAAAATAGGTGGGGTAGACATCGATCCTCTCGATTCTAGGAATCGGCAACTTGATTCCGTATCTTCTATTTAAATTATTTAAATCTATTACAGGCATATTTCAGGCTCAGTCGCTACACCATAAATATCAACATATTCAATATCTGCACTTGTACCGGCCTGACAATCGTAATCAAGATCAATGTAATAAGACTTTTTGTTATATATAGCTGCGCCTCGACAAGCTAATTCTTGTGATATTTGGCTATCTGTTAGAATATCAAAGTAATAAGCGACACTTCCGCTTCCGTATTCAATAGTCCCCTCATAATCTGCGGCAGCTAAATTCATTCCTGCCATCGTTCCATAAACGCCCGCTCCGGAAGATCGATCAGCATTAGCAGGCAAGAAACCGCCTTTGATTCTTTCAGTGTCGGTAGGAAAATATTTTCTATCTAGCTTATCAATAGATACTGTTCCCCCTCCGGTAAAGCCGTCTATAGTCAACGTTCCTGAGTCAAAATCAGAACTAATTGGAGTATTTCCTTCTTCGCCTGTATCGGTCCTTATTATGGTAATCGCATTCGACGCATCATCTTTGTAAATGTCGATTCCAAAATTGTTGTCAACCGCCAGTTGAAGTGCGTTTAAAACTCTTTTTGCCTGAACATTGGTGGGCACTGCAGTCTTAGCACCAAACTTATATTCTTCAAGTGTCGTTACCCGAGAAGCACCATCTGAAGAGGCATCTCCTACAAATTTAATTATTTTTTCAACTCCAGTAGTGGTTTGAGAGGCCGTTATAGCAAAAGAGGTCCCCTGATAATCTGTTATGGTTGTCGAGTTGCAGACAATTTTGGCGCTTGCTTTAGCATCGTAAGATCCGGGGAGGGCGTCGAATTCGATCTCAAAAACCTCGATGTCAAAATTTTCTGTGAGTAATTGTGTATTTTGTTCATCAACATAAATTAATGCGTCATCACTCACCAGTTCGATGACCTTTCCATCTCCAAAGGTCGGAGTCGTAGATAATGTTCTTCGAAAGTCTTCGTTCATCACCTGTTCGCCATAATTAAGCTCTCTTATCCTCATGGCATAGTTGAGATCAATATTAAGCTGCGGGATTTTTACCTCATTTTTTGAATCTTCGGCGGATGAAGATACAATATTCCCATTTAAAGTTACAAGCTTCCAAGCTGGAGCATTCTGTGTGTTTCCCTCCATCTTTGCATCGCCAATAGCTGAATTAAATTTATAATTATCTAATCGCGGTGAGCGCTCAACGGCCGTAACATCGGCGTCAAAATAGGCGCCGGCATGGAGAGCACCAACGTCACTAAGTTCTGTAGGAATCTCTCCGTCTGTATAAATAAGGGTACTTTCATTTTCCACGTCTTCAAATAACACCAAGCTTTCTATATAAGCCGTATCTTCTTTGATTCGTTCATGAATAGAATTCTGACTTTCTGTCAGATGTACGTATCCAGAATCATATATGATATTATCATCAAAAAATGCATAATATTCTGGCTTGAATGTTCCTATTGAGAATAAATAATTTCCATAAGATGTTAACTTGAGATCAATAACTCTCTGCTTTTTGTTTAAAAATTTTGCCATATTTGTACTCTCTGCTAATAATTAGCCCCTTTATTGTTGGATACGCTAAATTAATTCACCTTTTGTTGTGTAAAATTCCACTAGTATCCGCCGCCTCCGCGGCCGCTGCCGCCACGACCTTTTCTGGTGGTCCCTCGGGTTCCGCGCGAAGAAGCACCCTTTCTTGTTACTCTGCTTCGCTTTATCTTGGAGCGCCCAGAAGAGGATCTAGATCTGGTTGCCTTTCTTAAAGGGTCCGCACCCGAAGAGCGCTTCGATCTGAATTTATCGAGACTAGATTGAGTCGCCTTGCGCTGGGTTGGGGTCGAATTTGTTGATTCTGAATTAACTCCTAAGGCGCCTGGGTTGGGAGTTCGGGCAAGCACACCAGTGGAGCTTCCATTATATAGCACCTGTGCGTCCATTTTAATCAACTCTACAAAGGATAGGTAATCGTAGGGCCAGTTATATGCTATTTCATATGAATGATCTTCGACAAAGCGCCTCTCTATATTCTTCCCGGTTGTTGGATCTTTTTGTAATTCTTGAGGGGTGGCCAGCGCTCTAGTCCTGGTAACACCTGCTTTATCAACAACCTTATCATAGTAATCAGAATGAGATTTCTGCTTCACTTTAAATACCATCCAACGCAATTGCTCATTATCTAATAAATTATCTGCAGATAATAATTCAGTGTCCAAGAGTTCGTGTGCAACAGATTCAGCTGTTAGTGTAAACTTTCGATAATCTCGGGGCGCCACATTTTGCCACATGTATGCTAAATCATCCTGGTCAAAAGTATATTCAAATTCAAACATATACATGACAACAGGATCAATTGACGGAATATTAATGAAGTCAAACTGAGGCGGTAGCTTATAGCGCTCCATCTTCTGAACCTGCCTTCTAATTGATTCGCCGGCGGCATCAAGAGAATCAGATATGGGGGTTCCTTGATTAAAGCCCAGGGCTGCCTCATATCTCTCTATTGGAATACTAATAAATTTCTTCTGCTCTGATTGGTATACTCGCGTAAGCTTTTCTTGTGTTTTGTCAGCAATGTCGATAGTTTCAATAATATATGGCACCGCCACCACAGCTTCTCTAATGGTTAGTGATTCTTTAAGCTTACCTAATTCAGTCTCACTAATTCCTTTATTGAATCCCAACAAATCTACCAGAGACTGAACGTTTGATGCACTAAAGGTTGTTTTGCTACTATTGTTGTAAACCGAATCTACAGCACCACATTGTGGCTGATATTCAAGCCAGTTTTGAGGAATATCATCAATTGTTAGTTTAACGGATCCGTTCTGAGGGATGGTGCCAAACTGATGCCATATGCCTCTTGGCACAGATTCGGGGCCAAATGAGGGGTTCTGCAGTTTACGGTCTCCATAATTGGCGGCGGTCGAAAGGTTACCAGAGGCCATGCTTGTATCGCTAAAATCAAACATAGGGGTTTCCCACTTAGTCTGTATAACCCACTTTTGATGTGACGTGGTGTTGCGCGTGAAGTCGACGTTTCCAAATGCATCTTTCTGTTCAAGATCCACAGTCTCCATTCCAAATAGATTCAAACATGCATCTAATTGCATTGCATTAGCATTAATTCCTTGAGCTGAGTAAGGAATATTGGAAAACCCGTTAGTTGTCGATGCCTTTACGAGAGGAGTTGATGTTCCACCGGCATTAGTGGCATAGAAGCTATCATGGCGCCAATATTTTGTTTGCACTTCTGCCATAATATCTTGGTATGTATAAGATTTCGATGCGGATGGATAGAAGATAAAATCAACCCACGCTTCTCCATTGTAATAAGGAGGAGTAAACGACCAGTTAAATCCATTTACGCTATCTGGGATGGAGAAGTCTGTGTTGTCATTAGTCTGGTTGCTTCGACCAGACACTGGGGGACCGAAGGCGGTAGGTCTACTATACATCGTAAAAGCCTCTCTGAACTGAGTCCTTGGCAGAAGCCACGGATCTTGGGGAAGTGGACATGCTCCAGTGACTCTCTTGGTTGCGTTTCCTCGGCCGAGGCCGCGGGCGCCATTGAATGCGTACAGAGTATTGTTCCCATTCGAGCCGCTTTCCTTTCCATAGGTTCTGGATCCAGAATATGGGCGAGACATCACTAGACGCATCATATAACAGGAGCCAGAATCGAAAGTTCTATTGAATGTTAGGGGCATCTGAGCCGATTCGAGCCTACTGAACTGAGAATCCTCAAGATAGAAATCAGCTACGGCGCCAAAGAAGTTTTTAGCCGCCATACTATAAGCGCGCGACGAGTTTCCAGCATTAAACGAACATGTAACATTTATAGATGCCGAAGGATGTGGCTCGCAATCCACGACAGCCAAGCCATCAAGATAGGTCTCCGGTTCGATCAGGGCTTCAAATTGAACTCTCTTATCCCAGAATGTATTGCTAGAAATGCCTTCGTATCCGGTATTATTGGCATTTCGAGATATCATATAATTATTAGTTAGAGCTGCTGTATCTTTTCCGTAGAACGAAACAGACTTAGCATTGGGACTTGTAAGAACCGGATAATCTACTGCAATCCCCGACTTAATTGAATTATAAAGAACACCGGGGGCCCATAATGCTTGTGCAATTGGACGCACGGCGCCGCCATAGTTGTTGAACAAATTGTCACCTGAGACACCTGCCTCTGGCATGGCTGCGCCGGTGGCACTAAAACATTGTCGATACGATTTTCTAAATTGTTCTACGAGCTGGAGAGTTCGGTCTGCGGGATAAAAACCCTTCAGAGGATTAAACCGGATGGCAGCGCTGCAGACCAACATAATCTCAGAAGGACCAAGCAACGTATCGTTTGTCAGCTTTACTACGTCCCTTAAGAATTCAGAATTAGAATAGTCAATATAGAAGGATGAATTTCCTGAACCTGTACTACTATTTATGGTGGTTCCGGCGATACCAAACCAATCATGCTTGCCGGTCGGCGAAAGACCTCCTTCAATCATGTCCTCGACATGCTCACTTATTCTAAATGATGGTACAACTGCATAGTCTTTAGCTACCAGCTTCAGATCAAAGTTAAAATCGTCATAAGAATCCCACCATGGTGCTGATGGATGTGGGGTAAATCTTGGGCCATCCTTTGTAGCAGGGTATTCCAATATGCCGGCCTGGGGTCCTACTTGCCACTCTGCCTCTCCTGCAAACAATTTTATGGTATGTGTAGATATAGAGCGGAAGTCAATTGCGCTTCCAGTGGTTGGAATATCATTTCCATATGGTGATACAACAGATTTAGGTGCAGAGAGCATCTGCTTCCGAGCGAACAATGCCCCGGGGACAGCTGCTTGAATCTTTCTTAGATCCGATGGATCTGAGCCGGCCACACCTACGTCGTTTGCATAGAAAAATGATCCTAAGAAATAGCTACCGTAAGTATTTTGAAGCTCTCCAGCACTAGAGGAAGCTCGCAGATCGGTACTGCTGCCCATACTATGAATGTGACTTCCGGTTAGGGCTTCGCCCACAATGGGGGCCCCATTTCGAGTAAGAAAATCTGTAGGAGCATCAGGTGGCCACGCACTTTGACTTACAGTGATGCCGAAACTATTAGCAAATGTAGCACCAAGTGTTTCCCTATCCGTCTGGGAATCTCTCCAAAATTTATTATTAAATCCATCTCTTTTTTGTCTAGATTCAACAAAATCATTTCTCATTGAAGGGAAAATATTTTGTGTATACAGTAGCCAATTTATATTATAAGTAGAAGATCTCGCGATGTCGACAGTTTGTTCAAAAGAAGTTTGAATATTTTCAACTGGTGCACCTAGTCGATCATTCAACTCGTTGGTATTATAGAATATCTTCTCATTGTTATAAGTTGCTTTAATTGTAAAATCAACACCGTTGAGGGATGCGGCTCTAGCTCTTCGTTTGGCTCCGCGGGCGGATGAAAAACTTATGATGCCGGGGCGACCTCTCATCGATACCGCTGGAAAATCATAAGCTGTAACGCTCGGACCATTAGCCACGTTCCTTGCATCGGCACCGGATCCGATAAGAGAAATTTTATTATTTCTCTTCATATATTTTACCACTGGATGAGCCGAGTGTCTGAGTTGCTTCCAGTTTGCAAACTGATAGGGGCCATTTCTATGAAGCATCAAGGCATTGAACATATACGCGGAGGCTTTACCGTCTGTCGGGCAGAAAGCGCCGGCTCTGGCTGCAATATTATTTCGGTTTGCATATTGCGTGACGGCCGAAGGATTAGCATATAGCGGAGCGCTACCGGGCGCTATTCCGGAGGCATCTGTGTAGCCCAGCGTGTTATCATACGAAGATGATAAAATTGGATCGTAAACATTAAAATTTATTCTCGCAAATGATGTCGGCACAAAATTATTATTAGCATTTGCGGCAGGATTGCCCCAGGCTTTACGTGTAGAGCCAAAGTCGCTAGCTGAAACAAAGACAACTGGTTCTGAAAAATCAAGAACGGAGCCGGTTAGATATCTCTTCATTAAGAAGTCAGCCGGCCAATATCCATAAGTATCGTTAAAGCTTACTACGGACGCAGTAATCCAAGAATATTGCATATCAGAAGCGGGAATTGGACGCGTTATAAAATCATTATCATGTAAACTAGAAGTATTAATTCCTGTTGATGCTATTAGGTTCCCGTCTAAACTTTCAGTACCTCCGGTTTTCTTTAGGATCCTTCTTGTGTTTCTATGAACCTTGTGGAAATTGGGCAGCTCCAAGGAGCGAGGCGTGCCGGGACGATCGGCGCCTGTAGCGAACATAGAATCACATCCAAATTTCGCTGTGTGTCTGGCGAGGTGGGCGCGGAAGCCGAAATCTTTCCCTAAGACATCGAACACTCTTATTCCTTCAGTTGCTGATATGGTTCCGGTTGGGCCTTGAGACGGCCTAACTACAGTTAAGTTTCTATACCCAAGCACATTATAGACGGAATATTCTGAACTTCTAAAATCTTGGAAGCCGCGGGCCATAGTTTCCCTTCCACCAGGAGCGCCGAATCGAGAAACAATTACAGTCTGATTCGAAGAGCTTCCGCTGTTCATCGTTGTCCCGTAATCAAGGCCCCAGTCTATATGTCCATAATTTTTGGCCATGGCGCCAGGATGTTCCAAAGCTAATATATTTCTAACTATATTCGTGCCCGATACATTCTTTTGTGATGTTACGACAGAAGGTAGAGTAGGCTGATCTTCGATGAAAGAGCGAGGATTAGAGTAAGCGCCCGGGGCTTGAACAACATCATAATTATTATTGTAGTTGCCCAGAGTTCCTCCGGGGCGCCAAGCAGACCTAGAGCCCGTTGTGGTGCCAATATTTTTTATATTGACCGGTCGCTTGGCTATAAAATCTCGATACAGCCACGCCTTTTGTGAAGCTGTTAAGGGATAAGGTGCCACGTCGCGTTCGTTTGCTTCTGGCCACGGATAATCTGGGGCCACCATTCCGAAGGCCTTGGAGCCACCCCGTATCTGATATCCGGTGTATCCTAAACATTCTCCTAACAATAATTTCCATGCTTCTGGCCGATTGTCCCAAGCATCATCACCAGTATTAGTTGGCACATGGCGAGATTGATGCCCTCCAACTGCATAATCTGTGAAGGGACCCTGCATCGGTACTTCCATGTCGTTTCCATATACATCGTTGTGGAGATTTGTTATCACAATGCCGCTCATAACTCTATCAGTTATCTGAGTCTGATACCCTCCTGTCAAAGATGCGCTAATAATATTAAAGGGGAATGCAATGCTAGAATCAACATTCTTATATCCAACACCGTCTTCCCAGTCGCGACCGTGCTGTACTTTAACGTTTCTTTTGATTTTCCTTGAAGGTATCTTAGGTGGGTCCTTACAATCAACTTCGCCGACTAAATCTTCAGTAAATGCAACTAAAACATTTTCAGGTATAAAAACATTATCGTCTGTATTGATCGGGCCGGCCGGGAGAAGCGCTGTATACGCATATCCAATTTTCTTTCCTGGCTCGAAGTTCACACCGCCCTTATATACTCTCTGGGTATCGGTCGGATCCGATATATCAAGCTTATAAAGCTTAGCGAAATTTCGAGTAGCGTATTTACCGGCCTGATACCTTTCGCCGCCGGCTAGCACAGATACCACAGGCAAGCTTTGGCTCAAGTTCGGGGTTGAGAAAATTACATTCTTAAAAGTCTCTCTCTGGCTATCAATAGTGGCATCGCCGGATGTGATTTCTTCCGCGTCCCTTTCTGCTCTTTGCTTCCAATAGAAACAATTCTTTTTAGTATCGCGAGGAGATTCCGGTGGAGGCGAAAATCCTTGACCGTAAGGATAATCTAATTCAGTAATTCCGCGCACATAAGAATCAGGATCAATTGCGGTAGCTTCTAGTGTGGGAAATTTGGTCTGATATTTATTGCGCTCCAACACATGGCTTTCCACAACGTTTAAAACCTCTCCAACGTAGTCTGCAGATGCCGGCATGAGCTGGGAGATTATTTCAACGAGAGCCTCGTCAAACCACTTGTAGTACTCTAAGTACTTTTCAACATGTGATGTTTTGGCAACTTTCCTAAAAAAGATATCTCGGAGATATCCCAGTTCTTTATATTCTTGTCGATATCTATTAACTGGGGCTCCAATAACATTATTAAAATCGACCACTCCTGCAAAAAACATAAGCATTTCGCTTGAAATAGAATCATACATGCTCTTTTCTATTGTAAAAACATAATTGGGAGCAGAGCCTGTGGTGCCGTAAGCACTATCGTCCTCAGACAAAATCTGAATCATATCGGAACCAATTACTTGTTCGGGATCAATGAATTTAAAGCTATTAACTTGTTTCTTTGTGGCAGCTGCATCGTTTGATGCCGAGAAGTAACTTCCAATGGCGGAATGTTGTGGGCCCGTAACCTTCTTGAGCCAGCTATTACCTGAGCCTGTATGATAAGAACCGGAGCTAAAATCTTCTACATAAATATCTCCACTAGCATTGGCGCCAGTTACGTTATCGAAACGCCAATCTAGCGCCAATGTCTCTAAATTTAGCATATCGTATTTGTCCGCATACGGACTTAGCGGCCTAATATTTTTATAGGAGCCTGAAATTCCTACATTTTCTGAATCAAATATATGCTGATCGAGCGAATAGTTGTCAATAAACTTGGACCAATATCTTACGCCGGCCATCAAAACATCGGTGTGTTGTAAAATAGCGCCTGTAATATTAGTACGATGCGCGCCGGCATAAAGTCGCTTGGGGGCCCTTAAGAAGTCTTTGCCAATAGAGCTGGATATTTTTGTTATTATTTCGAATGAATCATGCACAGCTCCTATCTCTGTGTTGACGCCCCTGAAGATTAAATCGTAGGTAGGATCGGCCGACATCGATACCATAGTTCCCACTGGCCAGTTACTCGGCCTTACTCTTACAGAAATGTTCCAACGATCGTTGTCATAAACATCAGCAAAGATAGAACTAGTTATTCCCGTCGTGAACGGAATCGGGTTGGGCGCGTGAGACGACGACAATTTGAAGTAAACATTCTTAGAGTATTCCTCAGGTCTAATGGCGTATACTTGGAAGTTTGCAGGATCTTGTGGAATAAGTTGAGTGCCTGCCGCAGTAGCTTCTTTCTGGTTGATAATCCATGTTGTAGAGGTTCCATCTAAATTTTCTTGGCTTCCTGTGTTTACTGTATAAACCCCAAAAAGAGAACTAGTCAGCCAGAATCTATTAAACTTGTCCTGAAGCCTGTAGAACTTTGGAAATGTGACATCCATTTCAGCACTGAAACCAAGCCCGTCCTCATAGCCGGTGCCATCTGCACTGCCAGAACTTCCGGAGATAAACCCTGACGATTCTATTGGGTTAGAGTCGCTCTTTGCTTGGTATATAACGGCCCCAGTTTGAGCTATATCATTGAAATTTAAAAACTTTTTATTAACGATTTGTTGTTGTAAGTTATTCTTAAGCGCGTATACTTGATTTGCAGAATATTTTTTAAGCTTTATTATTGACTCATCAAGGTGAAAACAGCGCAGGACATTTCTTATCGCCTTCTCTGTTCCTTTAGATTTGAATATGTTTGTTAAATTATTGTATAGGTTTGTGTATATTAAGTTTTTAGTTTGCTGGAGGTTGCTATGGAATATTTTTTTATCATCTCTGCTTAAGAGATTTTCCATAATTGTAGCATCTATGAATAAGGGAGGAGTGTATAGGCCCAAAGATTGTGGCAAATGAGAAGCAAACGGTATTGGTTCATAACCGCCGCTTACATATCCAGCATGCCTTAAGGACGGGAGTTGGCCGGCCAGTACGTGCATCTTGTCAAAATATGCGCCCATGATGTGAGATATAATTTTCAGATTATCATTATTCGTATTTTCATGATCTTCGATGATCCATGAAGGCATATAGTTGACAAATTGAGTATTATTATTAGTATCGTGAAAAGAACCACTATCTAACAACAAATCTTTTAGAGTGACAAAATCAGGATGCGTCGTTCTTACAATGGGATCTTCATATTCTCCAGCAGATGCAGAAGCCAGCACGATAGCAGAGCCAGTATTGCGAGAATTTGAACCATATCCTGTCCAAAAACCATTAGTAATTCTACCCGCATAATCCAATACAATCTGATCTACACTAGCGCTGGTAGAGACGCCTTCATTAAATTTGTAATAAACTCCCAATGTGGTGTTAGAAATATCCGTGTTGGCGCCGCCGGCGACCTGATCAAACCAGTATCTTCCAATTTGCTGGGCGCTTCTTTTAACTTTCCAATATCTAAACTCATCTAGTGAGCCGCTTAATTTACCTGCACCTGTTGCAGCCGATGAGCCAGGGGGCGACGTCTGGAGAGCACCAATTCTTGCCATAGCGCCTTTAGATTGCAGCTGTCCTACGGACACAGATTCTGTTGATAATAGTTTAGCACTATAAAGAGCCTGTACCTCATCGGAAGTCAACACCTTGTCCCAAACTGAAACATCAACGAGCTGGCCAGCAAATTCTTTTGGCCCCTGGCCTGCTATGTAGGCCTCGGCGGTTCCGAAACCATCCCAATCTCCAGTAGGGGTTGTGCCTGATTCCGTAATTGACTTTGAAACACCGTCTACATAAATAATAGCGTTGTTGAGTTCGGGACCTCCCGCAGCCGTTCCGCTGCCGGCATCGTATGTCACTACTATATGATACCAATTATTAACAGAAACAGTAGAGCTAGGCGTTGCCCACGTTACTGTCGAAGAATCCCACGTAGTCGTAACCTCAACCTTGCCGCCCGCACTAATGTCAATCCGATTATTGTTACCAAACTGAATCAACCTGCAATTTAAGGCTGTGGGTCGGGCCCACAACGCATAGGTAATCTTTCTAGAACCCTGTATGCCGAAAACTTTATCCCATTCGCTCCCAATGCGGATCTTGGTATCTGTACCGTCAAAAGTATTAGACCCAGTTGCTATATAAGCAGAAGGGTAGACAGATTCAGACCACGCATCAGGATAGTCCGATGAGGCTGCGAATGATCCTGTGTGGCCATTACCGCTATTATCTGCTACCGTACCGCCCTCAGTTAAATCAGAATTAAGGCGCCACCATCCTTTAAGGTTTTCATCAGAAGTGTAGCTCATAACAAGCGGTGAATCAATGCGCCTAAACGGTGCTGTCAAATCGTAAGGGCCTCGAATATCCGAGTCGCTTAAAGTGCCGTCAACATACAACTCTGTTTGTAGCGCAGAAGCCGTGTTGAACATGGTGATTGCATAATGTTTCCATGAATCAAGAGAAGCTTCGAGCGTTGGAGAGCCAAGATTAATGGGCCTCGTTGTAGTATGGGCGCCTGATTGTACAGTTAGAAGAAAGGGGCGACACCAACTAGCGGTAGCTGCAGAGCCTTTAGAAGTGGTAAGCTCGATTAAAATGCGGCCATAATCAGCGCTAGAAGTATCTTCATTGTTCCACCAATCGAATATAACCTGTTTCTTGGTCCTCGCTGATGGGTCTAGAGAACCGGTCTTGAGCCAAAACTCAACCGTAACTCCAGCTTCGAAATTAGCTCTTAAATTTGATAGCCTAGAGCCTTTGCCAAAGTCATTTGATAGGCCTGCGGTTTCATAAATGTTTGTATCGTAGATATTTCCATAATTAAATTTATTGGATTTTGGATTAGGACTTTGGTCGACTAAAGACGTGCCAATAGTGCCGGTAGTAGGGCCGCCCTTTAAAGTAATATACTCCAAACTAGAGGGAAGCCCATAGCCATCAGCCGTTATAGAGCCATTTAAACTTCCCCAAGTGTCACTAATGGTTATGTATCCTGTGGAACGAGGGTACGATTGATTAAAGATATATTTTTCTATCTCTAGAAGATTGTTATAAAACTCATTTTTCTCAGCATCAGAGCCATCATAAGGGTAAAATTCTGATATTTTGTTTAGGGCACCACTGTAATACAAGTAAGCTGAGCCAAAACGAGCAAATGTATTGGGATTAGAATAATCTATTCGCGGAACAAATGTATTTTGTTTAATATTAATCTGTTCAGCATTACGCTGTGATTCGACACTCTCATAAATTTCTTTTTGAGATTCGTAATCTTCAGCATTTAATATTTTATCTGTCGAACTAAAAAGTTTTTTAATACTCATAATCTTCTACTCTAAACTTAAAAGAGTTTCTCTGCTCTACCCATGTATCAAGCCTTTCGTCATAGAAGGCAAATTTAAATGCGTATGCATAACCGCCCTTCAATAGGCTCATGTCAAAATCAAAATAATTACCCGATACATCATAAGACAACGCAGAATACAGATCGCTACCAGTGCCATATGGAACTGCTGGGTATCCATCAACTAGTCGGTATACCTTATAGGAGGCACTATTGATAGACATGACTTGAGGTGCATTGTTCGCAACAGTATAGATATTGGGGCTCCAATTCTTTTCTCTGACAAAGAGGTTAAATCTAACCTCCTCGTCCGTCCTATAGATACCTTTCATATTTGTTATATTAAGATAATAGCTGGGGCGGCCAATTGTTTGGCCACCTCCTAGATGTGTTGGAATGACAGAGCCTGTAAACATTTGAACACCGCCAGTATGCCACACATCATAAAGAGGACTCACGGAAGAAGATGCGATCGCGATTGAACAAGAATAGATTCCGGTTGACACTCGACCCCCAGTGACATGCTGGTTACCATCGTATAGTTCTAGTTTAGACCCAGAGGGACGAGTATTGTCTCCAGAGCCCGAATACAGGCTGACGTGAATTTCAGGACCGCCGGTGCCTTCGGTTCCCACGACAGGCAAATCTACTAATCTGCCTTGAATATAGTTATAAAAATATAATGTATGTAGATTATCAGCCGCAGGGGCGCGAGAACTACTGAAAAAGAAATTTCCTCTATCGTCTCGTATAATATCGTTCCATCGAGCTTCAATTACTGGCCTCTTAAAGAAATATTGAGTGCCTCTTGCAAAAAATCTTTTTGTATAATAAGACTTCTTGGCGCCGTCAAGATTATCTAAAACACTTCCAGTTGGAATTCCTGCTCCGCGGGAACTTGAATAATATGCTTCATAACTCTTCGTTAAGTGTACACCTACACCATAATTGCCTAAAGTTCCAGAAATCCAACTTTCAACAAGTTCGGTAATATCGATTTCTAAATTTTCTAAACCGGTATCGAACGTTTGTGAATATGTGGGGGGATCTATACCTTCCTGCCACTGCGTAGAGGCTGTTAAATAATCGCCACCGACCTCATACCATGAGCCAGAGCCCCCAGAAAAACCATCACCGCCCAAAGTTAAGCCGGCGGCATCCTGGGTAATCACTATATTTGTATTGCCACCTATACCTGAGCCGGTCTGATGGACGGTGACGATGGCCGCGGCATTACTAGCAGTAAGATATGCAACAGCATTCAAACAATCAGCTAGGTTTTTTGCTGTGGTGGATGCATCCGTTTCTTTCTGAAAACTAGGAAAGAAGCTACTAAAATCAGTGGTTGTATCAGAAGACGCCGTGGCAAAAATCCTAAACTTTTCTGTAGTAGTAATCGCAATCGAGTCTCCTGCTGTTACATTAGCGTAACTAGAAACAGTTATAGTAGTAGACGCCGTGGTAGAATTATTTGTTGCAACCATCCAGTTAGCGCCGGGATTGCCTTTTGTTTTATCGGTATACCCCTCCATATCGAGGCCATCGCCTTCTTGCCAAGAGCTAGAAATCGCATAAACGCTTAGTTTATAATCTCTTGGTACCGTTTTAGAGGTTGGCGCATCATACATCTTTAGATAAAAGCTAACGTTTCCCGATGCGGGTATCAGGCTATTGGTTCTATCTGATTCTATTGAGGCCACAGGAAACTTTACAAGTATTCTAGACAGCTCCGCTGAACTAGTTGTTGCGCGGCCATAAATAGAAAACGTTTCCAAGATATCAGAACGACCCATATTGGCGCCGGTCGCTCGATTTTCTAAATCGGGCCGATACGCATTTACAATAGTGGTATCAGCGCTAGCTGTATATCTTCTTAAGGGCATTAAGTAATTTTTCCTTTTAGATCTATATCAGGATATTTTATCTCAAACACAGCATTTTTGGGACACATTAGATAACTACCATCAGGCGAAAGATTCTTTTCAACGCTAAAGATTACACTTGAATAATCGCCGCCACTTTTGTTTACTAGTTTGACCTTTATAACATCTAATATTCCGCGCTCTTCTTTAAGGGCGCTGTAAATGTCACTGATATAAAGCGGCTCTCCTATAAAGTAGGTTTTTGAAAAGTGATCCGAGAGTGTAGCAATAGCCCGAGATAAGACTGCTGAACGATTGAATTCTGCTGTGGGTTTAACTACGAATTCAACTCCCAAATTTATAACGAATGGATCTAATATATCGATCGTATCGTTAATCATTCTATATTGATTTAGCCAAGTTTTTAAGTTATTTTTAATAGTTGAGTTGGTTTTTATTAATTTTCCAAAACTATCCTCTGAAATAACGTATAGATTTAAGTTTCGTTTTACTGATTCGGGATCCTTTTGAACACTTACCCTCTTGATTGAGCCGTATTTAGCTGGCATTCTGTATGTTATGTTTTCGTAATCAGCTTGAGTGACGGCTCTATTTTGAGTCGGAAAGGTGTCGAATACCCTTCTTTTGATTTCTGTTGCAGATGGTGATGTCACGGCGCCAATGATGGGAGTCTCGTTGAATACCTCAAGAGAATTCCTTATCTCTCTCATCGTAGCATCCGATAAAGACGTTGAATTATCAAAATTCATAAGTGATTGATTTACTTTATTGAGAGCGCCGGCAGCTACATTAGAATTCATAGGATTTGTGGCACGATATGTGACAGTTAAATTTGTATTAGCGGGGCATATGCCAAAATTTTGATTTTTTGTAAGTCGCGTAGGATCAAAAGTGCTGTCAGTAACATATGATTTTCCAAATATATCCAACGCCACGCTCTGAGGGTTTACTACCACATCTGATTCTGCGGCATCTCCACTTCCAAACTGCAAAGTAGTTCCGTATGCTCCACGTTCAACTATAAATTTTCTAGATACGAGAAAGGGCTTTATAATAGAAGGAACATTATCATTTAGATAATTATTATTCTGAACCTCTTTAAACACCATATCTTGCGAGAGATAATCTACCTCATAATATAGGTTTCCTTCACTATCAACCACCGAGATGATTTCGGAAATATTTGCATCTGAAAGCTTAACTGTTAAAAACCGCTGAAACGCCCCAACGCTCACCGACTCTTGGCTGAATTGACCAGACACAACATTTCCAGATGCTTTGATTGCGTAATAAGTCGGCGTCCCCGTATCGTCTGCCACCCTGGCTACAACTATGGGATTAGATGGATTGGAGAAATCAACGTTTTCAGTCAAAACAAAACTTAAGCCAGTCTGCGAACTAAAGCTACTACCTCTCGCAAGTATGGGAATATACGCGGTATCAGGCCCCAAGCCAGTGCTATCGGCGGGCACCAGGACATAGAGTGTGGCAGTTCCATATGTAGAAGCGCGCCCAGGATCTTTATAACCTAAGATTCGACCGTGACGAACGATGTTCTGTCTTTGAAACGCAGTATCCAAAAAAGATTCATTAACATTGTAATCTAAATAGAAGGACAGCTGATCTCCGACATAGGCCACTGCATCAATCATCATAGAGGCAAAAGAGGCATCACTAAAATCTTGAAAATTTTCTGGGTAATATCTCTCAGCCAAATCCATCAAATCACGTCGAATTGTGCTAAATTCTCTATGTGTGTAGTCGATAGGTAATATTTTATCTTGTTCGTCGCTAGCCATTATAAATCCTCGATATTAAATAGTTATCTCTAATAAATCTTCTGTACCAATATCTGGTATGGAATAGTGTATACTTATGGACATGGAATATCTATCCTGATCAGTTCGGATTCTAACATCTTTTATAGAAACAACTGGAAGATATGTTTTAACTTGGCTTCTAATTGTTGCCTCTATTGAGGACGCAGGATTTTCTGATTGCATACTAAATAAAAATCGTTTTAAGCCGATTCCAAATTCGGGCTCCATGATTCTTTCGCCCGGTATTGTCAAAATAAGCATTTTGAAATTCTGCTTTATCATCGACTCAACAGACTTAAGCATTGTGAAGCCGTCGCCGGAATCATGTGTTATTGGTAGCGCTATACCTAAAGAAGCCATTTTCTATTCCTCTATATAATTATTCCTCATCATCTTTTGTGCACAATTTATTATTAGCATTATAAGGATTCGGACGTTGCATACGTTTCTTCCACCATGGCATTATATCTTGACCAGGAGGAGGAGAGAAGTTTTCTCTTAAATTCTTAATCATTATTTTCCACGGATCGAAGCCGCCGAACTTAAACATTGCACTAAAATCACCGGGTCTAAAATTAAAGGAATTGTAGTGCATTCTAAAAAATCTTTTAGCTCTAGATTTCGTATTTTTCAGTACTACCTGATCCCACTCTGGCCATGTTTTAACGAACCAAGAACGACCTTCGCGCGCAGCCGCGCTTCGCCAGCCTTCAGTATAAGAATATAATGGGCGGCCTTCTTCGTCAAATGTGATCTTGATTCCCGGCTTCGTATTTAAATTCTTGTTCCCTATATAGTCATCCCACCCGACCCTAACTTGGCCGATCGACGGCAGCAATGCCATATCATTATAAATTGCCCACGAAGCCAACACTTTATTGACGGGAAAAATATATTGGGTAGTTAATTTAAACTTATTGTCGTCCTTTAGCTTGTTAAGCAGACAAAGCAACAGCTTACTATTACCCTCTAACGGGCCAGTCTGGCCTATTGTTAAATCAAGAGCGTCGACATCGACTTCAGTTACTACATATTTGGTTCCGCCTATGCCAATCGAGAATTCAAGACCGTATTTGACCCCTAGTGATCCAGTAACGCCAGTTACCATACCGGCGTCACCCCCGGTGGAGCCAGTAGTGGCATACACCAACTCTAAGGAGCCAGGATAAATATCAGACACATTCGCAGTAGATTCCTTTGAATGTATTTCAGACAATGCAGCATCGGGATCCATTTTGGTGCCATTAATACTTATATATTTTTCTATGGTAAACGGTGTCGCCGTACTACTAAGATCAAAAACTCCATTTCCATAGAGTGGCACATCTCCGATCGGAACTACCACCTTGTTGGCATAGGGCGTCAGCTCATCGTGAGATTCGTCGGAATGATATTTCTCAGCCATATATAATATATTGCCATTATCATCTTGATGTATGTGATAATATCCCACATATTCTTCGCCGGCCGGTGTCGACATCTCGGCGCCGGCGGTATATAAATTAGAGCCAGATGTGGGTTGAGATGCTGCATATGCATTGATGCCTGCGGCTATATTTATCTCTTCGCCCCCTTGAGTTAGTTTGGATAATATAAAATCGCCGGTATCCTGATAGACAGGCTCCAGCTGGGCGGCATCTAAATTGTCTATGAATATTTTACCTGTCTTGTTTAATTCCATCATGACCAATTCCTTAAGAACAGATTTGGCTTCATCTTCGCTATGCTTGATCGCATCAAACTTCTTTTCATCTGTATAAGAGTTGTACGTTTGATACCACGGGATTCGATATATATCTTTGGCATATCGGTAATCCATCTTGGAAGGCTTATCGTAGTCCTCCTGTAAATCATTTAGCCGAGTGCATGCCTGCAGAGCCAAAGGAGGGGGATCGAGGATCTCTCCGGTATCCACAAGCCTCCCATACATTTGCACAGACTGCTCTAAGAACGCATACCAAAATTCTTCGTCAGAGAATAAAGTAAAGCCATCCCACGATGCTCCAACTGGATCTCGAAAAGCAAACTCCATTTGCTCAATGATATAAGAAGCATAAAGGGAACTGTGAATATCAGGAAACTTGGGGGCGAAAGTGGTAAAAGTATTGAGAGACTTTATCATATGTGTCGTGACATAGATCCTTATAACAGCTGAAATAATTCCTTCAATAGCCGCCCTATCTACTCTTTCTAAAATTTTATGATAAGGGGGCTCGAATACGCAAGAACGATCTGCTTTTAGTCGCTCATCTTCGGGAATCTGATTGTACGCTTTATCGACTGATTTTTTAATGTCACTAAAATCAACTACAGAAGATTTATAAGGCTTACAGGGAGCAACCTCTGGAAATAGAGCGGTGGCTAATCCAAGCCATCCTTGGTTTTGTAATGGCTTAATATAATACGGAGGATTAAGGAAACTTCCCCCATATTCATTTGGATCTAGATAAACCACTCTAATATTTTCGGGGTCATCTTTGTTAATGTATTGATCGCGACTAATTCCCAATATCGAATCATCATTAGACAGCTTCGTGCCATCTTGTTTTGTTACATCGCTATATAAGGTGCCTCCTGTGACTCCATCAACTTGATCGTCACCCACAACATATTCAGCTGTATAAGATGTCAAATCATCAAATTCGGCGCCATACATGAATGAACCCGAGTTATAACTTATCTCATATGCTGTAGTATCATACAAATCTGACATTATATAATCATAATAGTTTTTTAAAGTTCCAAGCTCTATGGTGTTTGCCGCCGGATAATCCAAAAGCATTTGCTGGAGAAGAACTACCTGCGGGATATATTGCTGACGAGATGTAAAAATTAACTTCCAATCCACATATTGGCCTAGATCTAAATTATTCAGAGTATCATCTGTTGAATAAAATTCAAATTTTCTGTTACTTAATTCACTGGGGCCAAAGGATCCTTGCGAATCTTCATAAGCTTCACGCTCATCTTCAGTCATCGAACTGGCTGCAGCGGGCGAGAGACGGGCTCTTAGATTATATAAATCATATACACTTACTCTACAGTTGTCCGCATATATATTTTGCACAGCCTCTACATTCTTTAAATCATGGGTATGCGGACCTGCACCTAACAACCCATTGCCGTAAAGATCTTCGCAGCCGGGATAACATGAACTTTGCGCATCCATTACGTCACCTTCCACTATTTCATGCTGATGGTATATATTTGATTCATTAGGGTGATAGGCAATAGAGGTCCATCCATTTCCATTTTCATCTACATAATAGGTATGTTGATGGCCCTCGTCTTCGGTGGTTATGAACGCTTCCGCGGCATGCAAGTCAGATAAGTATAAGTTAACATTAAAGCCATAACTCCATTCAGCATTGTTGCCATAGTCGGAAAGATTATTATTATTATCTTTAAACTGCAATTGTATATCTGGAATTGATTTTCTTGCTTTCTTCAAGAACTGTAGCTTTTCTGATTGAAAATTTGGACTCAACGGAATCACGTTATATCCATAGTCTGGCAAACTTAATAGATTTATATTTGGAGCTTTTGAGAAGGGGGCGTCAAATCCTAGATCTTCAAATTTCTTAGTGAAAATTTTATCTGTTACAAAGGAATTATTTGACACAAAATCTGCTCTAAAGCTACTCAACGTTGCCAGTAACCATTCCCCTACATATGCAGGATACTGCCCATGCTGAATTCGGATGGGTGAAATCATTCCCATCGTTTGAGTAATCGCACCCCAGAAGTCATCCCCATCGGATTCGGCTTCGCCTTCGACAATAAAATCAACATATCCAATGCTATTATCTCGCCTTCTAACATGATTGGTAAATGGGCGCCCCATAGTATCGCACAGGATCAGGTTTAACATACCCCAGCCACTAAAGCCTCCATTGTTGAGCATATCTCTAGTAAAAGCCAACTCCAGAGCCTTTAGTTCTCTGCCCAGATTGGTTGTCGCATTCTCTATCACTTCTTCAGGCTGAAAGGGTACAAGACCGTTGTCACACCCAGGAGTTGAAATAACCGGAGGTAAGTCTATTGGGGCGTCTTGTAACAGGTTTGCCAAGTCCCCAACATCATCCGCCATCTGATCTTGAATATTTTCACACATCTGGCGTGCTTGTGCCGGGGTGCACTTGCCGGTTAACAAAGTAATTCGCGCATTGCAGAAGTCTTCTAATGCTTGAGGAGTGGCGCAGAGGCTAGGATTCACAGGCAATTGGTCATTGTCTGGTAAGGTATTCAAAAAGTCGTCCATCGTATTTTTAACTTCGGCCGGAAAGAGGTCTCCGCAATCTTTAAAGAAGCCACAAATATCATCCTTAGTCTGCATTGCATCTCGAAATTGCGGGTATTCATTGTCTATTAAAAGATCAACAACTTCTAAGAATGCAGGGTCGCATTTTCCTAGAAATGCTCCCGTAAGCTCTCTTCGTGTCACCGATGAAGAAAGATCTTCGGTAAAACTCTTTACGCTTTCACCATCTGCTAAAGCAGCTGCGCCGGCGCCCATTCTATTAAACATATCTTCGATTGTTTCATCAACCTGATCTTGATCTGCGTCTTCACCGCAAACTGCTTCGCGAATTACATCAGAAAATGTTGTGCGGCCACCGGCGACGTCGGGCAGAGATTGAAGAATATCCCCTCCTACCTCCAAAATCTTACACATAGCATTTCCAAGAAGGCCACAAATTTTCTCTAACAAGGTAACGAATATCTTTAAAAGAGCTTGATTAATGGCTTTTAATACCACCTTTTTAACAATCTTCATCCAATCTTTGAGCTGAGGGTACCACGCTCCGGGATTTACCATTTTAGGGAGAACGATAGGATCAGCACGCCGGCAGAAGGGCAAGTCAATCGAATTTATAAAGTCTGTCCAATTTGGATCAAATATGGGGGGCCTGGGACAATCCGAAGCGAGGATGATCTTCGAAATTATAACACCGCCAGGAAAAGCGTTCATCATATCGACAACAGATAGCAAGTCATCTTTGTAGACCTCTATCAGGGCGGCAATATAGGCCGACATGATTGAAGAATCACTAAATTGCTGGCCAGCGCCGTCATATCTTTGCGTGAGGGTTCGCTTATGGGAGGCCGGCTCTTTTCTCCATGAGTTTTTGTCCTGGATCTGGTTTGCCGATCTTGAGTTTTTCCTATCTTCTTCGAGTTTAAGCTCATCTTCAAACGGCTTATATCCGTCATAAACAGTAGCTTCGGTCGTTTCGGTCGTTTCAGCGTCGGCCTCGCCATCATATTCAGAACCCCCCTCAACAGTATCGGAAAGCGCTTGGCCACCGGTTCCTTCGCGAAAGAGGTTCCCTTCTTCAAGCCTTTTTCTGGCCATGTCTTCAATTTCTTGTCTTTTATCAGCTGGAAGACCAACAAATAACTCCGAGAAGTTATCTAAAGACATGTTTTCCATCGCAGATGCTAACATTTTTGAAAGAGCTTTTTCTAGGCTTATGCCCTTAAAAAGGCAATCGATAGCCTCTATAGCTAGATTTTTCAATCCACAAAGTTTAATTTTATCGAACCCTTCGCCCCAAATTGTTTCTAGCATATCTGAACCCGGAGATCCACTAAGTACTCCAGCAGATAGTGCCTTGGCACACAAGCTTACAAATGGTTGATCGCCTTTATCCATTTTTCCGAAGGCCTGTTCTTTTGCTAGTTGGCCAATGGTTTTTGACGTTTTTGTATTAGGATCATATATTAGCCCCAATTCTACTTGTTCATCTATTACCTCTTGCAAATTAGCCTTACAATGATCTTTGTTGAATGCATAGGCAATTGCATCTCCGATACTAAAAGCCGAATCGAGAAGATCCTGCCCCAGTTGCTTGGCTTCGTCAGCTAGCGCCTTCTCTAAACATCCGCCGGTAGTTCTCTGCTTCATACCTTCGTCAGCATTGAAATCGAAAGTCTCTTGGAGCTGTGGAAAAGTATGATCTATCAAAAAATCTACCCACGGTTTTGGCTCGCGAGCAGTCAAATCATTCACCATCTCATCGAGATTGGCAAAATAATGCATTGCGGTTGGATCTTTAAAGGGATCTTTTGCATTAAGAAGCTTTAGTTTAGTCTTTCCAAATACTATGGGATCATCATCACACTGAGCAATCCATGTTTTCATTTCAGTTAAAACATATTTATCACTAAAGGTGAGTTCAATTTTTTCAACATTTTTGTTAAAGTTTGTTATATCGTCAACCCCTGAGAAAAGATTAAGTTTTTTTTCATTCAAAAATTTATCTAACTCATTAAATGCTCTTGCTAAAACTGATGTGTTGCTAATTCCATTATCGCCATATCGATCAAGCTTTGAGGGGGAGAAAACGCTGCCACCATCCCATTCTCCTGAAACTTGGCCTTGTATTAATGTACCGCCATCAATTGCCTGATAAACTCGATAATACCGACTATACAACCTTAAGCCTTTTCTGACTTTTACTAATTTAGATTTTAAATCTGGCCCAGTATATGTTACGGTTTTTCCAGCGTAGGCGCCTTCATCGGGAGTTTCTTCTGTGTCCTCTTCTGTGTCATCAGCATCGTCTAAAGTGGCAAAAATTTCGTGAGGAACTGTATATAGAAGCTTTAAATAAGAAAATTCTCTCGGCTCTATATTATAACTACTATATTCAAAATTAGAGGTTAGGATAGCGCGGTTTTGGGAATGGTTAGCTTTATTAAACTTTATCAGTAAATTTACAGCGGCCTCATTTCGATACTCAAGAAATATAACGTCGACATTTGCTTCTGCTTCTTCATCAGTTGCACCTTCATACGGATAAATTGTCCTATGAGATGTGGATATGGCAATTTGATAAGTGCAATATTTTTCATTGAAGAAAGGCTCATCGGAATTAAGATTGCGCCAGTTTGGCACAACAGCATTAGGGTTGCGCTCACAGTCTGGACAATTGGGCACCTCTGGAACGTTAACCAAATCGTCACACGCATCAATTAAAAAATCACCGTTTTCATCTTGATATCTTAAAAATTTTGAATTTGACATTACCTATCCTTGCCTATTAAGTAGAGAAGACATTTCTACTTGGAATGTATTTATATCCGAATGGCTGTGTATAATTGAGACCAAACATAATAGTATTTACTCTTGTCATCCAAAGCGGAGAGGTCACATTAGATATCAGCTGAGTTGAGGCGGCGGGACCGACTGCTGCTGCCCATGGAAATACTCCAGTACAGACGGCGCTATTAAAAGAAGTTTGGATTAAAGACATATTTGTAACAGCTCCAATTATCTCTTCTATTATGATCAGCAGATCCTTAAACGCATCTCGCGTATGCTCCCCCATAGCCACACCCTGTAAACTGTTTATTGTTTCGGATCTAAAAAATGAGCCTCCGGGGATTTCTCTTTTTTCGTCACTATTGCCAGCTATTAATTCTATAGGTGGCGCGGGCATCAACGCATCGCCTGTTGAGGCTGTCTCACCGTCTTTTCCAAACCCCCTAAAGCTTAAAGAACGCCCAGTCACTATTTTAATTCCATTTCTGCCCACCACGCGAATATTGTCTGCCTTCATGGCGATCGCTGAACCTCCAGATGAGATGCCGTTTTTGCCTTCAGCTAATCCAAAATTTAAATCAACATCAGTGCGCTGGCTGATATATATCCTAGCGGCATCTGCTCCAAAAGATGGATTTACGGAGACGCCGTTGGACGGCCCTTTGCCGCCGCGAGCAGAGGCCATTCTGCCTACAACTATATCAATCGCATTTGAACGCTGGGCACCTTTTCCTCCATATCCCGAAGGAACGGCGCCGGGCCGATCGGTACCAATTATAATTCCGGCGTTATGTGTAGGATCACTTATTTGAAATTGATTTTGGGCCGGTATAAAATTTATAGTTGGGTTGGGGGGTGTGGTGCCCAATAAGCCACTACCGTCTGGAATTTCATTAAGAACATTTCCTTCTTTTAGAGCATTCGCAACAGATGTAAATTGACCGTTTGTTTCTTTTGCTAACTCTTTAGAATCGAGATAGGGATTGTCGTATTTTGCCATTTTTTGTTCCTATAATAATAAATAGACAATTTATGATTTATTATTTAACCAAATCATCAACTAAAACGTCCGGAAAAGTTTCGGGCCAGCTGTATATGGGACCACCACTCTTGCTGCCTTTCGACATATTTAAAGATGTGTAGGTAGCGCCGGGGATCGAGCCCGGGCCATAAAAATAATCGTAGCATGCTGCCTTTCTTTTTGATTGTAAAGCTCTATCCGCGGATGTTCTAGCTATCCAGTGTATTGCGTCGGTGTACCAATTCGTTGCATAATCGCCCCACCAACTAATATTGTGCTTATTGGCGATCGCGGCGATGGGCTTATACAGATTTTCTGTACGAGTTAATTCTGCAGAGTTCTTTTTACATCCGGTGCTGAGGCCGGCATTACACAGTGAGACGTTTTTTCCGGGTATCAGTTTGCCATCAGGTGTCCACCAGTTCATATCCATAGCAAATCCATATTGATGGCCTGAGCCACATGGCTGACCTACGGCGCCCTTGACCGAACAATATCCGGGATGGGCCTTGCCCATGTATAAACACCACTGATGCTTGACGCTTCTCCTAACTGAAGTTACTTTATACTTATACCCCAAGGACGTCATTTCTGCCAGCCAAGCCTCAAATCGGCCTCTGGCTGACGGAGCTAATGAACTGGTATCCTTCGGGAACTGATGATAATCAAACCGGGCGCCCCTCTTAACTCCCGAGGGAGGAGTGCCGCCGGCGCCGGGTGGGGCGCCGGGTGGGCGCGCTACAGGCGTAGTAAGCTTACCAACGGTTCCTCCGCGCTGTGCTTTAAAAGCGTTAAACTTAGTCTTGAGTCGAGTACAGTCAGTCTTAAATTCTACTGCTGTAGATTTGTCTGTCTTGTGCACTCTTATTGCTGTAAAATATGCGTATTGTAAATTATAGCTATAGTCTCCCGGCCTTAAAATCACCTCTACTGTATCGCCGACACTTGGGATTTTCCCTACATACCCATCGGAAGATATAAAGGTTGTATGTTCGCTTATTAATTTTGCGGTCGTTTGTTTGTCTGCTCCCCAAGCTAAGTTACAAGGATCATCTAGCGGAATGTGCATTGAGTTTTTTCCAAGAACCCTGCCCTTAAAAGCAAATTTCTCAATCTTATCATCCGAGGTGGCATTGCCGCCGAGGACCGCTTTTGTATCTTTAGTTGATATGGGAACAGGGCGACTGAGGACAGTAATCTTAAAAGTATCTTGGTCGCGATAAATATCATATTCGAACGCAGCAACTTGTGCACGTGCACGGTAGGCGCGGCCGCCGCTAGCTAATTCGTTTCTATTAGTTTTTTTCTTATGGCCCATTAATCGATTCTCCCTCCAATATACTGCAACGTTGAACTTAAAATCCCACAACAATATCAATAGTATCAGAAGGAAACCCAGCTCGACCTTCGCCGGATATCTCATTAGTGGTCCTCTGCGGTCCCATAATAATTCCAGCGTTTCCAAAATATATTACTTTTTCACCTAGGGAGATATTTCTATGTACTGTTGGTTGAACAGGTGGCGTATTGGCTGTACCTGCCATCTGCTTTCTAACAGGGCGGCCGCTATTTATGTAGTCTAATGCAGTAGTTTGCTTTATTATCTGCTCATTTTCGCAAACTCTAAATGCTTCTTGGTCGTTTTTTTTTCTTATAGGCATTTGTTTTTGTCGTCTCTTCTATAATTATTATAGTATCCAAATATATTTGATTTTATTATGTACATAATATTATAACACTTTTATTGTTGTGTTATAGAAATATTGCTATTAATCAAATTGCATCATAAACTGCCGCGGCAGTATCCCAATTACGACCCTTTAAAGCCATTTTGGTTGAGTCCTTAATTCTGTCTCTTTTGTCCGATGGGCTTAACCACCGTAGTGTGTGTAATTTAGCCCAGGTTATACCATCAGTAACTGTTGCAAATGAAATAGTATTTCCAGCTTCATCGACATCGCTTCGACCACCGATCACAGCAATCATAAATTTAACAGCGTCCGCATCAGAAGCAAATGCAGCAAACCATCTTATCCTAGCTCCGCGGTTACCAGTTCCGCCGGCGCCCTCTGTAGAAGGCACCGCACAAGCAATATATGATCGCCCGGCAGCTCCCCAGCCGCGACCAACATCAGCCATAATACCCCAGTGATTATAATTAAATCCTCCAACGGAGGCGCGGCCGCGCTCAGGCTGTTCGGTTATAGCCATAGCTAGAATACTAACACCTATAGATCTATTGGAAGTGTTCGCTTTTATTACTCTAGCTAATGCTGTGGTTGAGACGCTTGTCCAAGCCCTTGTGCCGCTAACACATTCAGGATAATTAGATACAGCGGGGGTAGTAGAGCCGGCTCGGGCTCGGGCTGCGGTGCCGGCTGGAGGAGGAGGGGAGGAGGAGGGGGGGGTTGTCGTGGTACCCACGGCGGCGCCGCCGCTGGGTTTATGGTTGTTGAATTTAGTCCTAAGTCGCTCACACGTGCCGGTGCTTGCGCCTGCAGCTGTGGCTTCACTATCTACAGATTGCCTAATCAGATCAAAATATGCATATTGAAGATTGTAGGAGAAGTCTCCAGGTTTTAAAAATACAGTAACCGTATCTCCTACTTGGGGAATTTTACCGGTAAAACCTGATTTAGAAACAAAGGTAGTGTGTAGAGAAATAATTCGAGCAGCCGCATCCGTATCCGCTCCCCACGCCAAACTACACGGATCTTCCAACAATAAATGCGGTGATCTAATTTCATCATGATCTAAAATTCTACCCTTAAAGGCGATTCTGTCTATTTGCTTGGCTGATTCCTCAACATGAGTCGCGCCGCCAAGGATCGCTTTCGTATCTTTGGTCGACATGGGAATTGGTTTTGTCAATACAACTACATCCCATTGGATTTTTCTCTTATAGGAATTATTGCGAACACCATTAACAATAGAATGCGCCTTTAATTGGCGGGCGCCGGCAGCAGATGTGTAGTCGCTTCTGTCTAGCTTTCTTCGCATAGCTTAATCCCTCAAAAATAAATAGACAATGAATAGTTTATCATGTACAACTTAAGCCTGTTTCTAATTTTGCCTTTCTGTTCGCCATAACCGTATATGCAGTTGGTGTATCAATTATATTTTTGCCATATGAATTCGCCTTAACGACTTTTTCGGGGAATCTTTTGCCCCAATCTCCCATATAACTGGGATAAAAAACTGCCATATATATCTCTCTTGGATCTTTATAGGAGGCGCCTTGGCGCTTATGTGGAAGCTGAAAATATTTTTCTGCCCAATCCATTTGTTGGACTTCTGAAAGAGCTTTTAAATTTTCTCTTGTTGTTCCTAAGTCAGTGGCGGCGCCTTTTCCAAACTGAATCAGGCCTACATAGCCTAAAGAATTAGTAGTAGATGCCTTAAAAGATTCGCCTGATTCAAAATTGATAAGATTGGCCAGCCATCCAGGATCTGGAATACCTAAATTCCCTGCTACTTCTACAATCTTTTCCGCAAGGGCTAACGAACATAGAGGATATGCCGCATGAATTTGAGTTGCAGTTTTTGGAGTAGTCGACACAACACGACATGTCACCCCAGAAGTAGAAGTGCCCGCTGGCGCGCCAGTGCCTGGAGGACTTTTTCCGGATGCCGCTGGCACGGTAAGCTTGCCAACAGTTCCGCCGCGTTGAGCTTTAAAGTTATTAAACTTCGTTCTTAATTTTTCAAATTTGGGAGATTTGCTTTTATCCATGGGCGATGTTCCGGCAACCATAGAATCGAAATATGCATATTGAAGATTGTATGAAAAGTCGCCATAATTCATGGTAACAGTTACATAATCTCCGACTTCAGGCCTCTTGCCAACATAACCGCCTTGAGATATAAAAGTTGTATGAAGCGATATAAGTTTTGCAGTCGTCTGCTGGTCCGCTCCCCAATCTAAGGTTCCTGGATTTGGTAATGGATCATGCATGCCATACAGAACATCTGCATCTTGAATTCGACCTTTAAAAGCTATTTGCCCCTGAGTTTCTCCCTGATCGATAGTATCGTCGCCGCCTAATACTGCCACCGTATCTTTGGTAGACATAGGAATTGGTTTTGAAAGGACCGCTACGGTGAATCTAAGCTTGTCTCTATAGCCATCGAACTCAAGACCACTACTAATTGTGTGTGCATCTAGCTGTCGCCCACCACTGGGGGTGGTATGATTATTTCTATCTAGAATCGGTCCCCGGCGGCTAGAGCTAGCCATCAGAGACTTCATCCTTGTTTTGGATTAAATCGAAAAGATTGTCTTTGTCCGTCTCGCTCAATTCAGCTGTGGCTCCATGGCTTTTCTGCCTGAGAGCTATTATCTTCACGAGCTGCTCATTAGATCGCTGCATTGTTTCAACATGCTTGGCAGCAACTGGGCTGAGATATTTGTTTTGCTCTGGATCTTTAGAAATCTCATTAGCTATTTCATTAAGGAATTCGCGAGCGGCCTTTCGATCGTTTCGTATGTTCTTTAGCGCTTCTTCTATTAGATTTTCTAAATTTTTACTCATAAGATGCCCGATTCCCAATCACTTTTAAAGTTATAATATTTCTTTCTAAACTTCTTGAGAGAATTAACTATTTGCTTAGTATTCAATCCTGTTATCTCTCGCAAGTATAGATAAATAGCTTTTTTATTAAAAATTTCTATATCTTCCTTGGATTCAAACAGTATTATGATAGCCCTATAAACCTTCAGATCGTTTTCTTTCATCTGGGTCTCGTCCCATGATTTTACTTCCGCAAAAAAGAGATTCCAGAATTCCTCCTCTTCTCTTTGGGTTATATAAGATTCATCAGTCGATAGAAACTCTTCTTCATGAGATTTTGATACATTCGAATAATCTACTTCTCTGATGTTTCTTTTTTGTTGTCGTTTAACCTTGTGGATAAACCAATTTTTTGTTATAACCGAAAAATAAGAAAAGGCTTTAGAGCCTTTATTCGGATCATATTTATCTAATATAGTCATCAACCAAATCTTGCACTCATCTCTTAAAGAGTCGCAATTTGGCAAGTTGGTGAATTTGTAGGTAAACACTATCTTATCTACCATCTCATTGAAGGCTGGTTCAATATATTTTACATATAGCTCGGTTCTTTCCCTAATACATGTAGTCTTCGTATATTGGACAATTGCATCTTCGTGGACTTTTGTAAAATAATAATTTTTTTTCTTTTTATTCATTTTGTACCGGTGGCTCCTCTGTCTTGGGATCTTGTTGCGGCTGATTCTCATCTTGTGTTAATGAATAAATATATTCAAAAGTTTCGAGCTGTTCATTAAAAGATATCGCATGCGATAATAGTGCCGAAAGTGTTTCATCACCATAAAACGATTCCAATTCATAAACAGATTCTAAATGTCCAGCAAAAGAATTAACCATTTCTTGAAGATCTCCTAATTCTTCAGAGACCGATAATAACTGTATTACTGTGGTTCGGGCATATAAAAAAATACCAACATTAAATAAGATCGATATAAATGTTATAGCAGATAATATAATTTCAAGACGGCTCATAAGTGTCTTTCCTTCCTTTTTCTTGATTTAAAATCTCTCGATTTGCTTCAATATATTCTTTTGTTAGTTCGCCTATTTTATTTTCTTTAATTACGATATCGTCTTTTATTATTATGGGTGTTGATAAAAGCTTTCGCATACTTTGTTCTGCGTCACATTCTTGACATTTTACAAGCACCTCATTAATACCATGCAATACCGTAAAAGTCAACGTGCACTCATCACACATATATCTATATCTGGGCATAAACTATTACTCTACCATATTGGTCAGATCTTCCTCTGTGATATCAGCGTTGTTGGAAAATCGCACAGTTGGAGGATTTGCTACAACTAATCCGTCTTCTGTCTCTTCTAAATTAAATCCCTGTAGGACGGGAACGATATCCGACTGGCTTAACAAGGACTCTTGTAGTGCCATCATGATAGCTCCGAGGGCTTGATTTGATAACTTATGACTCATATTTTTGTCTCCTTTAATAATTTTTTAATGGTCTTTTTATTCGACTGTTCAACAACAATCGAATTTGAAATTTCTTCCTCTAGTTTTTCATAATTTCCAAACGGACGAAGAACATAATCCTTATACTCATGATAGTCACAATATGCATCAAGAAGATCATGAAGTTTGATTTGATAACACCTATCCGGCGTGATTATTTGTGATTTAATATCTAAACTTTGATATATTTTTTCAACCACTTCGGTGACAGAAATAAAATACCTGACGCAGTTCTGCTTATTTACCACCAAAGGGGCCTTAGAAGCTCTCTGTTGCTCCCAAATATCTAATACACTGCCTTGTGAGCCGAAGAAATTTACTCCCTTATAAACGGAATAACCAGCTTCTATCACCATTTTCTCCATAAGATGTTTTGTCATTCCATAAACACAAGATGGACTATTTGCCTTATCAGTACTTATGGCTATTAAATTCTTTATATGGTATCGATTACACAAATCAATCAATAGTTTAGAACCCATAACATTTGTCTCAACGCACTTAGTTGCATTTTCCTCGCATATGTTTACATGCTTCATAGCGGCACAGTGTAAAATATAATCAACTTGATTATTCATAAATAACTGAATAATCTTATCTGAATCTAAATACAAGTCAGCGATACATATTTTTATGCTCGGATGCTTTTTCTTTAGTAGTTGTGTGCTACGTTCTGAGTGTGTGAGGGCTATTACGGTGTCGCCATTTTGTGTAAATTTATCAACCAAGTGGCTTCCTAAAAATCCCGCAGCTCCCGTTATTAAGACTGTTGGCATTCCTTCTCCACCTGTCTTTTAACCCAATCATAAGTTCTTTCCATGCCGCTTCTTAATGGCTCAGAAACTGCCCAGCCAATCTTCTCTCTATAAAGTGTATTGTCAGAATTTCTTCCGTTAACGCCGACTGGACATCGATGGCCATACTTGGCTTCAAATTCCTCGCCGTCAATATTATAGATCGACAATTCTTTTCCTGAAATATTAATCACCATGCGCGCAAAATCGTTCATAGAGATCATCTCCTCAGAACCGATATTGACGGGCCCTGTAAAATCAGACTGCATTAGACGGTACGTGGCTTCCACACATTCATCTACATACAAAAATGATCTTGTTTGATTGCCGGGGCCCCAAATTTCTACGGAATCACCATCGGAAGCTACAGCAACCTTTCTGCAAAATGCCGCAGGGGCTTTCTCTCTTCCGCCGGTCCATGTGCCGCACGGCCCAAAAATATTATGATAGCGCGCAATTCGTACTTCAATTCCTTTATTGCGCATAAATGCCAAGAACATTCTTTCAGAGAAAAGTTTCTCCCAACCGTATTCAGAATCAGGATTTGCAGGGTAAGCAGAATCTTCTACGCAGTTGGGATTGTCTGGGTCTAACTGATTGTGTTCCGGATACATGCACGCCGACGAAGAATAAAATACACGCTTCACTCCTTTCTTGCAGGCCTCGTGAGCAATATTTAAATTCACAAGCGCGGAGTTATGCATAATATCTGCATCGTTTTCACCGGTGAACACAAAACCAGCGCCGCCCATATCGGCTGCTAGCTGGTAAATCTCATCTAAGTCGCTTGAAACAACCCTTCTGACGACATCTGGATCTCTTAAATCGCCAACCATAAAATGATCGGCATATTCATGGATAGGTTGGAATTCGTTGTACTTTAAGTCTACGCCGCGGACCCAATATCCTTGTTCTTTTAAAAATTTTACTAAATGGCCGCCGATAAATCCGCCGGCACCACACACTAATGCTCTTTTCATTGTTTATTCTCCAAATTTATAACCAAAATAATCGATTTCTTTACAATATGCCTTTGCAATTATTTCTCTACTCTCATCGTTATAATACTCCCAATAAGGACGCTTGTTGGCGCGCCAGTGAGAATTATTAAAAAGCGGTAGCTCGTCGCGGCGATGAGAATTATGAAAATGTGGAAGCTCTTCTAAACTATTGAAATCGATCTTTAGCTTATCAGCGACTTCCTTAATGCCACTTCTAAGATCTTCAAATTTTATGTAATAATCGCAAACCGGAACATTGTTAATGGTATAGAGGTCCCAATCTAAAGAGGTTTTTGTTATCTCCTCTTTCTTGCACCATTTATTAAAATCCGCAAATAAAGAATCCCGACTCGAAGACCCCGCAGACCACCAAAAATAAGAAACCATCTTATCCCACGGATTTCTAACCACACAAAACTTAAAATATTGCTCAAAAAGCTTCGAACCAATAGCAGAGCGAATATCAACAGCTGACATATGAGGGTGTACTGTAATATTATTAATCTGGTACCACGAGTAGTGCCGGCGGGTCGAGGTGCGGAGCAGCGTGTGGGCTTCGTCGGGGAAATAATCCGTAAGTTCCAGGCGTACCATCTCAGGCGATATCGCATGATAATGCCTACCGCTCGCAACACCATGCTTGGTATGCGAAGGGCCCAAAACCTGATAATCTGCATATCCCGGAGGCACCGACAATTGTGGTGTGAATTCCGTTCCATCGGCGTAGCAAAATTTTTGAAAAACAAATTCTGTTGATTCGCTAGCAGCTTTGTAATTTTTAATATAAATAAATTTATGTTTATGTGAAACAAGCATCTTTTTGGACTCCTTTATAAATTAGCATATTTTTTAATAACATTATGATAGTATTCAAAACATTTTTCAGGAGTATGATTGTCGTTGTAATCTTTGAATGCTCGTTCAGCATAATCTTTATGTCTATCATTCTCCAGCATGTATACTATCTTCTCTTCTAAATCTTGAAAGTTATCATCTATCATACAATAATCTTTAAACGGCATATAATCATCAAACGTAGACTTTACTCGTAATTTAGGCATGATAATAGCAGTCTTAGTGCTGGCTAATTCCCATGGCCTTAAGGCATCGTATGAATTTCCATGATAATGTAGCCCTATTTTACTACTATTTACGATTTGTTTGTAGGTCTGTGTAGGGCTTCCGCATGGATGAGGATCTGGAAACTTAGTTGGCCCAACATCTAAATACCATTTAAGATGCTTAAGAGGACCTTGGGCTAGTTTAACCATGTGCTGTATAAACGGCAGACGTCTTTGGTTGGTCATTGTTCCTACAAATACCACGTCATAAATCTTTTCTTGGCTATTGGCATCATAAAGCGTGGGTACTGGAAAATGAAACGGATACAAGGGGCACGAATAGGGGTGTTTGGTTTGTTCTGTATATTCTCTCTGCATGACTAAATCTGGAGATCTGTTGCTCCAAACTTGTACGTCCTCAAAATCTGTATCATCATGCTGAATCAGAAATGAGTCTTGAAAATAATTATCAATTAAATGATTTGTAATTGGTATTGTATGGGGCTCATGAAGATATAGAACAACATTTTTATATTTGTGAGTTGGTCTAAATTCCCTAAGAGTATGTTCATCTACAAAGTCACAAGAATATCCAGCGTTTTCAAAAGATTGAAAGATAAACGTAGAGTTTGGTACGAACGAATAGTTGAGAAATAAAAAATCTTTAGTTGTCATATTGTTTCCTTAAATTAATTCTTGTAGCTTGGTATTGTATTGAGCTTCGGTCATATAGCAATATAAATCTTCAGGTTGCATCATCCATTTAGCTAGATTGTACACTTTTGCTGTAGAGATTGTATCTACCACTTTGAAGTTATTGACAAATGCTTTCCAGACTATATCTCTGTGTTCTTCTAAATTAAACTGATTAAAATTATGAACTGTATATTTCTTTAACGCAGTTGTAAACCACAATGATTCGGGACATAAACCGGAATTTTTAAAACTAGATGCATCTACTTCATTAATTATATCACAATATTTTTGCAAGTCAAGCTTTAAACCCAAGTGCATCCAATCTGATACTCTAAACAAGGGGGCCGGCTCTCTTTGGGTATCTGGATTTATTGTCATTATATTAGCAACGGTAATGCGTTTAGAGAACATAGACAGTTCTCCCAAGGCCGCGGCAGAGTTGTCAAAATGTTCGAAGATATTTCCGTGCACGGCTGTATCGCTGCGAATCTTAAATACAAGGTCCCCGGTAGTTTTTTTTAACCCTGCTTGCATGCCAACAAGTTGTCTTCTTAAATTAGATTTGTTTGGAGATAAATCGGGACCCGGGCCGGGATCTTCTGATAAAACTATATGATCAACATTACTAATTCCTGTTAAATCCTCCGTTTTCCACGTAGAAAAGATTAACTCTCCATCGAACCAAGCCCTAATAGAATCAATAACAGTCTGTGCGGGCCAGCGGCCGCCATTAATAGGATGATTGGTGGGACCTTGGACAATCACTGTCCTTTTCATTTCATGATCCAATAATTCTTGTATTCTACAAAATTTGGATCAACATAAAACCCTATCTCGGGCTCTATATTTTCCAGATAATAGTGCAGGAGACCCTCAGCTCTTAAATTGATATTATTAATAAACATCTCTTCAGCATGATCATAGATATTACAATACTTTCTCATTCCTTCGGGCGTTCCATAGGCTAAATGATCTCTCATCGCATATAAATGCTCGTAAGGATGTGGATGTGGAACCACAATATCTTTGTCAGTCAGCAGATTAACGTGCGTTACTCGGGTATCATACCTTAAACGAAATATCAGATCATATTGCTCGGGATCTTTAATTAACTCAAAACCCTTTTTAACTGTGTGCCATTGATCAATAATTCTGTTGACCCAATAATCATCGGTGCCATAGTCATACTCTGCCAATGCATATTGTCGTTCGCCTTCTTTGTTTTCCCAAAACTTTACTTCGCCTTTTTCAGCTCTCTTGAATTCCTTCTTGGTTCTCTCATATTCATCAAAATCGTTAATTGCGAAATTTTTCAAACGCGGTTCGTATATGGACAAATCTTTGGGCGTCACCACTCGATCCTCGCCCTTCAAACCTAAGCAATTCCACGTAGCGCAATATATATCGCAATCGCCTTTAAGCATTATGTTCTGCATTGTAAACGGTAAATGATTTCTATGCGTTCGCAAGTGTCCGGTTAATAGTAAAGCTATCTTCATTTAATTGAATCCATCCTATATTTTTCAACAATGTCGCTGCAGATACCAGCGCACACATCAATACTTTGGTTTTGTACGATTTCCGGCTTAACGGCGATTGATTTGGTTGTCAGAAATTTTCCAGGATATGTCCATAAATATCCCTGCGACGTGAGTACCACATCATCGCTCTGGTGCCAGAAGCAATGTAGGCCTCTGGTAGACATTTCCTTAAGCGCTTCAATATTTTTAGCATGACACCAAAGAAATCGATTATATAAAAACTCTAATTTTATTTCATACTCAGGCACATCGTGGCCGAGGATCCATTTATTATCATCAAACCAGACATCTATCTCAACATTAAAATCTTTTTTTAATGCTTCTGTGATATAGTCGGGATGATTTTCTCGATCAGTATTTATACCATTTATATTACCACGATGGGCTATGTATATCATTCAACGAGGCCCCACTTTGCAATAGCCTGATGATATTCTTCTTCGTAGTTTCTGTCGATGCACTGTCGCATAGCTTTTGCACCACCAAGAGATCCGCCGGGGTGGCCATGGATGGCGCCGCCAACGTTAGCCATATAGTCAGTTCCAAAACGTCGACTAATGGCCTCTACAAGACCGGGATGCATTCCGCAACTAAGTGCCGGCATTACTCCACGCTTGTGCAAAATTGAAAGGGTGTGGGCTAGCTCTTCTTCATTGTCGCTCATATAGCCGCCCCACATGCCGGCGTGAATGAAATCAACTCCCATCAAGCCAGCAAGGTCGCAAACTACATCCCATGCAATATGATAATCATGGTTCTTGCCTGTAAGAATCTTGTCTCCACTCTTTTGAAAATGCAAGAATAGAGGTAGGTCTAATTCTCTCAAAGAACGATAGGCCCCGAGGCCGCTCCAAAAATTAACATGAATCGAGTTGCCTCCAAGTTCATGAACGAGTTTTGCGCGCTCAAGAAGATATGGAGCATCAGCATTGATACAAACTGAATAGATAACTCCCTTACCTCTTACATAATCCATAATAAGGGGCACTCGTTCTTCAATGGGGCAAATTGCAGGATTAGACATAATCTCGTCCTCTTTGATAAAGTTAACGCCGCCGTCAACCATCTGCTTAACCATCTCTAAAAGAACGTCAGGAGTAACTCCAATCTTAGGTTTTACAATGCCTCCAAATAATGGCTTATCGTGGGCGCCGGTAAAGTCTCGGATTCCTTGGATTCCGAATTTTGGACCAAGGAAGTGCTGCTTTTCTACGTGTTCTGGAAAATCAATTTTAAGCGCGTGACATCTAGTGACAATATCAATATCCATTTGACCGCCCATTACCTGACAAAGAATATGCGATATGCCATCTTGTGCGAAATCGGTGTTAGCCAGCGGAAACCCGATCTTAATTTCTCCCTCTTTTCGAGAACGAAGCTCTTCTTCGTCGCCTAAAATAATACATGAATGCTTTTCAAACAGCTCGTCTGTTTCCCAAGCATTTCGAACATTAGGGTTTCCCACACTCTGTCCAATTGCAAGAGCCCATGCTGCGTCTCGCAAAGTTGTCTTAGATGCCAAATTGTATGTTACAATAAAGTATCTATCCGCGTCATATTGTTCTGTAAAAACGTTAAACATTAATTCTCCTATTTTGTTTTTAAAGTCGCTAGTCTGTTATGAATGTCATCTGGCTCTTTTATACCAACTTCATATTCAAAAGATATTAATCTCTTCTCTAATTCTATTAATTCGTCGGGGTCGCAATGCTTATTCCATTCAAAATATATTTGTTCTGGTAGTGAATCCACCATATTGTTTTGTTCATAAAAGTCCAACATTGAATTTAAGATCTTAGGATCATACCCTTCAGTATCCGTCTTTAAATACTTGATTCTCTTAATCTTAAATCGAGTTATCATTTCAGAAAAGGTTATTGTTTGTACCTTTTTAGTTTTGACATACCCTCGCTCAACAAGGTTAATAGGTGCCCATCGCATGGGTCCTCCCTCATGCCAAGCTTTAGGATCAGGATAATAAGTTAAATGTAAGTCATGAGGTTTTCCGACAGAGTTACAGCCCTTTAGCCAAGTTCCAAAATTATTCTCATAAACAATTTCGGATGGAACATAATAAACATCCATTTCGGCTGGCGCGCCTTCGTCTACCATGGCAGCGTTTAGCTTAGTTACACGTGCACGGTCTGGCAATCTTTCCAAATAGAAGTCTATGGCTTCAATCGAAAGACCCAGAGTCTCATCGTCGCACGATTGTATTAAAGTTTCAAAATCTGCAGTTCCAACTTCTACAAAATCATAAACTTCTGTTAGTTCTTTCTTATTCAACAATGTATTTATCTCCTGGCACCGATGGTGACTTGACAACTAAAACTTGACAATCTTCTAAAAACTGAGGATCTGCCACTTCATTCTTTTTAATTACAAATATTTGACCTTCGTGAATCTCTTCTCCACAAATCATCATCTTGCCTTTAACCAACAGATTAAACTCATCAGATAACTTATGGGTATGAGGAGCCCAATATTCTCCTTTCGAATGTGATAATAATCCGACTTCAAAAGCAGCTGTTTTTAAAACTGATGGTTCAAAGTCACCAATAAACCATCCTCTAACAAAATCTTTTAATTCATAAACTTTCATAATATTTCTTTAAAAACCTTTCTAAATCCATTGGAACACCTACTGCATTATGTTGCCAATTAGGGATATGATAGATTCCTATTTTCTTTCCCTCTTTAATCATGTAATTATAGGTTGGCCCAACGTAGTATTCACCATTGGGTGCAGTATCTCTTGCTTCTATCATCTTTTTTGCAGAGCTTACAAAATCAGAGCCGCGGCGCCAATAATGAATACCATTTAATGAGATGTCGCTAATCACGCACTTTTCTTTAACCTGTAAAACATCACCTTGCTGGTTTATTTTAGCATAGCTATTCTTATCAGTATTGGCGGTATATGTGACTATTAAACCATCATGCTCTGGATATCTAATTCCATATAAAAATTTTGCCGTATCCCAAAACATTATTTGATCACAATTAGCAATTACTAATTCATCGTCATTGTCAATGTATTCTTCCATGAGCAAGCAAGTATTAGCTGGACCATCAGTAACCTTATTGATTATTTGAATAATTGGATCTTTACAAATATTGTTCAGGTTTTCTATAATCTCTGGAGTATCATCAGTCTGCCGAATGACAAACAGATGTCGCGCTTCTTGAAATCCTAAAGATTCAATAGCTCTTTGGATCATTGTTTTGCCATATATTTCTATCAATGGCTTTGGTCTTGCAAATCTAGAACCATTAAATCTAGAGCCTAGGCCGGCCATTGGTATCAATACGTTCAAGTTAGTCTCCCTTTAATATTCTATGACTGTCACTATCAAAATGTTGTGTGGAAAACTCAAAGAGTTCCGAATTTTCTAAAGCTACCATTTGATGTCTGAGGCCCCTGTAAACGTGAAAATTATCACCAGGATGAAGCAATAACTGTTTTGCTTTTTCAATATCGTCTTCTGTTGAATAATATACCATCATTTTTCCAGATTGTAAATAAAACACTTCATCTTTCAAAACATGATAGTGCCAAGAGCACCTTTTTCCTTTGTTGAAATAAAGTAATTTGCCGCAATATTCTTCGCAGTTTACAATCCAACGTTCCCAGCCCCAGCCTTTATCAACGTGCTTCATTGGTAAAAAAGTCATCATCTTTAACTCCTTTATCATCTACGTACACATCACCTGCAGGTTTTCCTAGAAATAGACTATGATATTTCACTCCCCACTTCGCCAATTGTTTTTTTGTACCTTTTTCGAACAAGTGGTATGCAAAAGCGGTTGAATTTCCGCTTCTACCCATGCCTCTAGCTGTTTGAAAAATTATCGTATGCCCTTCATCGTATAAATTATTTACTTTCTCTATTCGGTCTTCAAGGGGCTTTGCAAGAGAATATTCTCCATCCGTAGAAGTACAGATTGTACCATCAATATCAAACACAAATACCATTAATATCGTCCTCCGTTAAAACATAAGTTCCTGGCTTCGTAACAGAAAAAGCTGCGCATCTATTAGCAAACATAATTGAATTTTCAACGCTCGATGTATTGACAAATTCCGCCACTAACGCTGACAGAAATACATCGCCGGCGCCACAAACATCAAATACTTCTACGCTATTGGTAGGATAAACTCTATATTGATATAACACTCCGATAGCTCCCATTGTTACTATTAATTCAAATTCTTCTGGATACTTAACAACTTTTTTATATTCGTCATTATTGATCTTTATTGTAGCACCCTCGAAACAAGATAAATCTGTTTTTTTAGTATCTACAAATAGAGGAATTTTATTTTCCATGCAATGTCGAGCAATCAGCAAACACTGTTCGCGAGACAAAAACTCTTTTTCATAATCACTTATAACAACAATATCAATATCTGTCAAGTCTTCTTTGTTAAATTTATATCTTTTTTTGATTGGTTCTTTTTTGTCTACTCTTAAAAGATGATTTTTGAATTTTTGATCAACATATCGATGTTTTTCTATGCTGTGATCATTAGTTAAAAATTTTACTTCTAAACCAAAGGCCCGCAAATTGGAATTCACATTAGCAGCCATCCCACCTTTAACTTCAATTGAGTTTTCATCAAAGATGGGCACAGGTGCTTCAAGACTTAGCCTATTGCAGGTACCGTAATGATATATATCTTTACAGCTATCACCTATCAGCAATATTCTTGATGATTTTTGTAGTCGAGTATTCATCAATCCTCTCATAATATCCTAATATTTTGGCATGTTGGGAGCCAATAACTGTCTTCCCTTGCCAGTCTGAACCAACAATCATATAGTCTGGCTCGTAATCTTTAACGAGCTGTGTAAGCTCATCATCACTAGAAAAGATTTTAACATCATTAACCCATCTAAAATTTAAAAGAATAAATCTTCTTATTTCTTCTGAATTTATTGGACGATCGGGCCCTTTAAGTTCCTTGACCCTATTGTCTGAATCGATTCCCACCAAAACATGATCTCCTATTGTTGCACAATGTTTTAGCATTCTCAAGTGTCCTGGATGGATTATATCGAAACACCCATTGGTGAACACTTTAGTCATTTATTATTTCCCATCCATTATTGTAAATTGGATTGGCATTTTCTTTTCTAATATAGCGATGAATATATTTCTTAATATCCCTAAGTTCCGGGATATGGTCAACAAACGCGGCAAAGGAACTGTCCATGCAGTGTATTTCTTGAGCTTCAAAAAATAGTTTTCTATAATCGATTAGATCAAATTCTGAAATGGAACCTAGGCTGTGCGGGGGCCTAAATACTGTTTTACCTTTTAAAAATTCTTCGCGAACTACCAAATTTCTTGATGCATCATCGTGCACAAATATATATGGTTTTTTTGGGTTTAAAAGAGTAAAAAGAACATTTTCTTTATCTTCTTTTCGCGGGGCGTGAAAGCTGTCCCATCTCTTTAAATACGGCACCGAAGCTTGTCTATAAAAAGCCTCACAAAAATTTTCACCATCCTTCATAAACCGGGGGCCCTCAAAGACGCCTGTTTTCAGTATATCACAATATCCAGCATGTTGCTGAGCTGAATTTATCATATCCAGATCGTCGCGAATTGGAATATAACTTATAGCATCTGCGATATCTTCGAACATTCTCTCTATATTTTTAAGATTCCTAAATTTCACTGGATAATAAATTCGATGATACTTAGACTTCAGCTCCCTGATCATTCCATTGCAAATGATATGATCGCCTAGGCCAGAATGATGTAATATAAAAACACTATTTGACATTTTTGTTATCTAGAAAATTCTTTAATATATCTCGGTGGCCTATTTCGCAGGGCTCATCATCTGGGCCAAAGGGTTCTCCAACATATTCAAGACCCTTGCGGGGCGTTGGGAAAGAACAGTTGTGAAATATCTCATCATGTACAACTGCATCCTGCTCTACCAGCGGCCAAACAAATTGGGCCATGAATGCTTGTTCGCATCCATAGTATATTTTGTTGTCCATCAAATTAAACAAAGCTCGGATATCTAAATTCCAATTTCCACGCATTCCAAACATTCCAGCTAAAACAGGATAGTTACCATGCCAGGGGTGATCCCTCATCACATGAAATATTTTGCCAGTATCGATCCACTGTTTCACTGCTTCAGTCTCCCTGTCGGAAAATCTAGAGTCACAATCGCGACAAATTACTCTTTCAATATCATTCTCGGAGATTGGTAAAAATCTATTAATAGAAAATTTCCAATCTCCAGGGGTGGGTACTTCTACAACCTCTACATGATCGAGGCTCTTTAGCTCGTTTACCACGCTAGGGTCTGCGTCCGAAGCACAATAGTATCTGCAGATCCAGTCCGGATAATGTGCTGGCGCCGCATAAGCATTCTTAAGGGCGCCAGTCGTATATTTCGGATCCGAACCCCAAAGGGCGAAGGAAATTAGTTTTTTCATGCCTGATTGCTATCCAGCTTTACAACGCCTTGGCTGGCTTGATATAGCTGGAAATAATTTGTGAATATTTCTTTTTCATGTTCCTTTTTCCACGAATCATGGGCAGGATTAGTCGACATGCCTTCGGGATTAAAATAATATACTCCTAAAATCTCAGGATGCTTTTTAAACTTAGCTCCCCCAAAAGAACATCTCAACCAGAAATCCCAATCGCCTGCAGACTTGTAGTGTTGGTTGAAATAACCGTACTTATCGTGAAGCTCTCTCTTCCACATGGGGTTATTGTGCGGCAGATTTCCTCTCAACATGGCTTCTTTAGAAAACTGTTCGAAATTATATCGCTTGCTATCGGCCGGCACATTCTCAAACATGATATTTGGCTCATGCAATAGATAACTATCATTATAAACCAAATCGATATCTGGATTTGCCACCAGCATCTTGGCCTGCTTTTCTAGACCATATGCGGCGCGACGATCATCACAATTGACATTTGTCACATAATCACCAGTAGCCATCTTAATACCCATGTTCCAGGTATCATAAATTCCCGGATCCTCTTCAAGGCGTTTATAAATTATATTATTGGGGTACTTATCAACATATCTAAGAATTACCTCTTCATCGAATTCGGAGCCGACCGGATCTACATTCAAGATAATCCACTCACACTTTTCTTCAAATATGGTCTGTCTCGTAATGTCTTCCATAAGCTGCTCAATATAATCATCAGCCTTGAAAACAGATGTCACCAAAGAAATTTTAGGAATCTTTTCAATCGGTACGCTATCGCTAGGCTCTTCGTTAAGAAGTGCGCTGACAAACTGTGCATACAGTTTTTCTTCATCGAATCTTTCTTTCAAATTATCAGCATAAGCTCTTGCAGCTGCAACAAATTTATCTTTATCTGAACTAGTGAGGTCTTTATAGCATTGCCTCATCATGTGTTTGGCTGATTTTTCTCTAGCGTAACACCACTGAGAGCCTTTAACCAAAACACCGTCCCAGACAGCTTCATCTGGAATCGGCTGAATATCAAAATCAACATCGTAAAAATGTTTCTTACCTTTTTCCGTAAGAAAGTCAAGCTGGCCTGACCATCCTGTGGTTACCACTGGAAGGCCACTATACGCTGCCTCAAACAGAGGGAGGCCATAACCTTCCCCATGCGAGAATAACATAAATGCTTGAATCTTGGGATGAACATAAAGTGAATGTATTTCTTCGTCCGTCATATCGCCGTGGACTAGATAAATCTTACACTTCTTATCAGGAAAGCTAGTGCGAACATGATTTGTAAGATCTCCAAGCAGTTGTTGTCTATCCATATGGCAATTTCTAGCTATATTGCTCTTAAAAACTAATCCAACTTCATCATCGTGAAATTCTTGTATAAACCAGTTAAGCGCATTGACCAAATTTTTACGAGGACCATATTGTGCAACCATTAAAAAGTTAAAATCATATTCTAGATCGAGTGATAATTCTTCAAGATTGGGGTAATTCTTAACAGGATAATTCACAACGTCTATATCTGTAGTAAGCCTTAATTCGAACTCTTGTTGGGTCTGTTCATTTTTGGCCTGATATGCGGTGTCTCGATAAACTGTTTTTGAGTGTTCGGACACAACTATAATCTTATCCATTTCGTTACCCTTTTGGATCCATTCATGAGCCACCTGCGTGGTCTCAATGCCGGCTGTATACCCAACATTAACGGGGGCGATCCTTTCCCATTCATTAGGAATGGTAGTCTGCACAGACATATCAAACCTGCCACCTTGCTGGACAAAGCCAATTGTTTTCTCTACTATCTTGTCAATCCATGTTCTCTCTTCGGACATTTCATTTAGCCAAGATGTCTGCCCCCACGTTAGGGGTTGAATATAAATATCAAAGAGATCGGGGCGCGATCTCAAAGCTCGCAGTGCAAATCTTGCTTGCTCGCCGTATCCCGAACGAGTCAGGAGCGGTCCTTTTAGAAATACTTTCTTTTTCATGCTACCTCCATAATATGCCAGCGCTTGTAATCTCTTCTCTGGCTCCATGAACTACATCTTTCTATAACTTCATCCATTGTTTCTACCCATTTTCTTTCATATTCTTTAAAATTGTATTTGTCGTTGACATGTTTTAAGCCTTTTAGCGACATATTTTTATATGCTTTAGGGCTCACGTTGATTGCTTTTACTAGTGCATCCGTAAAGTCTTGCTGATTTAGTCTGTCTTCATAGATATACGGCACCGGTAGTGAGCCGATTACAGCCTTAGATGCTGGCTGAATGCCATAGCCAAACCAATTCTTGCCATCTGTAACCTGCTCCTGTAGGCCTCCAGTCATATTAACAATGATAGGTGTCCCGCACGATAATGATTCGAGAGTAGACAGGCCAAACCCTTCTGCATCTGATATACAAACAGTAAAATCGGCAAGGTTATACATCACAGCTAGTTCTTCAGGATTCACTTTAGATGTGGATAACATTACCTGACCCTTATTCACTCCAAGGTGTTCAATAATATGTGGAAGATCTTGACCGTGCGGATCTCTAGCATCAGTATGCATCATAAGCATTGCCTTGTCGTGACCAACTTTATCAAGAAATTCTTTAAACCACCAGATGATAGTGCCACTTTGTTTTCTTCTTGCATTCCTACTGTTCCAAAAAAACAACTTCTTATCGGTATTCTTGAATTCAGTGGCTGTTAAAATTTTCTCTCTTAGGGCTTCCATGTGTGCCTTTTCTTCTAAGGTCTTGAATTTCTTAAAAATATCAGGATTTACCGCATGCGGAAGATAGCGTGAGCACACCTCTGGCGCTACTTCTTTAACTACATTATGGGTTACCTTGGAAATGCATACAATTTCATCATTAGAATTATAAAATTTAGAATTAAAATGAGGGGCTGGGTAATTGTCCCAAACATGATAGTATACCAAGGGTACAAATGCTCGGACCTCATTCTCAATCTCCCACAACCATTCATAAAATCTAGGATCGGTCATAAACCAAACGGCATCTGGCCTCTCCTGTTGTAATACGGAACGAATCATATCGGCATTTCCATACCCGTCAACAGGGTATATAACCCAATCTTGACCATATGGGCTTACATTTTGAGGCTTATAGTCGTTATGCTTAATTGCTCCTCCAAGGCAGATAAATTTATATCTATCGGTCCTTAAAAGAGCCTCAATAAAGTACTTCGTTTGAGTACCAACACCCGAAGGTGATAATGGATGGTCAGATAAGACCAAAATTTTCTTTTTTGTCATTTATTCCTCATGGACATTCTTTTGTGTGTCTAAACGTACATCGCTCACACGAGAGTCTATTTTTAATGTAGCGTTTATTTTTAATATTGTACAATGCTTTGTGCAATAGTTTAAGAGCGTTTTCAGTTTTTTTGGGGCCGCTCGTCACCCTAAATAGTTCTACTCTGTTTTTCTTTGCTGTTCTTTTAAGCAATGCAAAGTGTGTTTCAACATTAGCTGGATCGATATCCAT
>Ga0080013_1000332_pt1 | contig 67183 bp, 76 predicted proteins | sample ETNvirenome_6_85_FD_69236 | JGI IMG/M metagenome (GOLD analysis project Ga0080013, IMG submission 69236) | Marine viral communities from the Pacific Ocean - ETNP_6_85 (SPADES assembly) (version 2) | ecosystem: Environmental > Aquatic > Marine > Oceanic | place: Pacific Ocean | collected 2013-06-19 | reverse complement strand
GCTGGCGGCGGAGCAACGACAAAGGGAATCACAATTCTTGCCTCTGGTAATACCCCGCTTACACTAACGACATCACACGGAGTTATTCTTGTGGACACAAGCGCGGGAGCATATCAAGTTACTCTTCCAAGTTCGGACTTAGCCGACGGCCAAATTTTCCATATTAAAGATCAGGACGGAAATGCCAGCACGAACAATATTACGATTGCTCTGGCAGACACGACTAATGATAGAATCGATGGCTCCACAGCGAATGTGGTCATCAATCAAGATTACGGCTCAGTGACCTTGACACAGTACGAGGTTTCTTCGGGCGTCTATCAATACTTCATTTTATAATTATAAGGAACATTTATTATGACTGTAGGATTAGGAAAATTAGAACCCATTATGCACCAGCGAAATTACGCGCCTAGCTTATGTCAAGCTCGAAAAACCTTCAATAATAACGCGAATCAAATGCATCTAGGCACTTGCGCAATGCCTAAAGATATGTCCTCCCGGGACAGTATCGTGATGATTTGGGCGGGCACCGTTAATGTTGACGGCGATGATCCTGGATATAAGATTGAGATTGCAGACGAGGCTGGAAATTCACACAGTACGGCGTGGGAATATAACCATGGATCTTCTATGGCCTTCCGGGTCGCTGAGTGTACAAGATATACAGCTACAAAAGCAGTGACTTCAGACCTTGTTGATTACTGCACAGGATCCGGTACCGGCGATTCTGCGGCTGATTGCCACCTTTCTAGGGTAGACCACTTTAATGCCAATACCAGCGAAGGACTATCTAGTACCTACGGCTTTACAATGTTTTTAAGGAGGGGCTAAGTAAGTGACGTATAAACATCGATATTGCATTCCCTTCTTGCAATATAAGCGCTCGAACGGAACACAAGATCCAATCAGTTATGGTTGGACTAAATCGTGTGGTGCAGATGAAACATCTCCATCAAGCCTTTGGTATTTTGTGTTTCCAGCAGGCATGACAACGCGAGATATGATTCATGTTCGCGTCGGGATCTACGAGCCCACCACGGCCGACCGAGGTTTTAAACTTTACTTTTGCGAAGCCAACTCCAGTTATTCCTCCGATGACCTTGTAGAATCATATATCTTAAATCCTGACGATACCGCAAATGAGGCCAAATATCCGGTGATGCATTTAAAAAAGCGCGTTAGTACTGATCTTGCGGCTTGTTCTACCAACAATACTTGTATGCGCTCATGGGTGAGCCCTTCCGAGTCCGGATCCGGAACAGTCTATATGCACGGTTTGTTGGCGTGGGTAGAAAAAAACGTAGGGGGACCATAGCAGTGACTTATAAACGCGACGATGACGTAATACCTCTTCTATTTTGCAATTATTTAGGGCCGAAGCCCAATGTAATCATACCATTTCACTTACCAGAAGACCTTACCGCTAACGACAAGATCCATTTGAATATACCGCTTAGAAATACAGCCAGCAGCGGCGATATTGTCATGACCGCATATATTAGGAAGGCTAACGACTCGAACGCAGATTTTGACATTCATAACTCAGACGGTGACTCAACGGCTTTTGGCACAGACTGGGCTGCTGCAGCAACGGTAACTATAACAGGCCATGGCGGAAGTTTTTGTAACACAGTCGGACGTTTTGTTTTTGCTGTAGGTCATGCCGACTATATAACGTGGGCCGCAGCAGGAAAGCTTTTTGTCTTTACATGTACTTTAGACAGCGGCAATGTAACCGCTTTGAACTCACACGCATATTTAGAGAGGTGCAGATAGTCATGCCAACACTTTATTTAGGTATGGTCGAGAGAGGATTTTATTCAGATGTCGATCTGGAAATTAACGGCGCGCAGTTAGGCGAGCTTGATGTCTTACCGGGTGACACCGATAATACTCTCACAAACGCTTTGAATAGTGTCGATGGTGTAACTGCCACACTGAGCGAAAGCGGAGAAATCACAATAGAATGGAGTGGCACACTTGTGGTAGAAGGACGAGATCCATCCGGTGGCGGAACGGTAGACTTTCAAGCAGGAACTTACGAATAAAAATTAAGTGCAAGTGCTTGTTTTAAACAACGTTAACATTATGGTATAATTAAGTGCGTGAAGAAGCGAGACTTAAATACAATAGCTGAAATAGAGCGAGCTATTCAAAAAAAATATGGATACGATGCTGTCCGACACCCAAGATCCAAGTGGTCAGAAGAACAAGAGAATGATTATCTAGACCAACTTAAAAAGCTTTCTGAAAAAGAAGATAAACGAAGACAAAAGATTGAAAAGATTGAAAAAGACGGGTTTTTAATCAGCAAAAAACTACTTAATAAAGAGAGTAACAGGAATTGCCCCGTTTGTGAAAGTTATTCGTTTGATATCAAAGACAATATGTATATGACTAAGTTTTCTTGTTGCTATTTATGTTATATAGAATTTGTAGAACAAAGAGAAGAACGATGGGAGTCGGGTTGGAGACCCAGCAAAAATGAAATTAACAAAAGAAGATTTGGTAAAGATAGTTAAAGAAGAACTTGAGGATCGCTGGATTCCCAAAGCGAAACCATTAACAACAAGTTCTGGCGAGGTTTATGCATATGAGCCACCAGAAGAGTGGTTAGGCGTTGAGAACCCCTCACGCCAAATGAGTGTATTAGCTCCAGCTATCGATTTAAGCGCCGTAGAAGATCCAGGCGAGCCAATGGTTTTACAAGACCTTGAAGCAATGGCTCGTCAACATTTTCCCGATGCCCCATACCCATCACATCTTCCTAGTAGCGCAGAAATGCCTGAAGCAAAAGCACAAGCTCTTGACCAAGCCTTGGCAGACAAAGCAGAAGCAGAGCGCCTTAAGCGAAAAAAGATTCGGCACCTGACCGTGACCCAGGATGAAAAAGGTTATATGGTACCTGTGTCTAAAGAAAAATGGATCTCTGTTTACGAAAACAAAACAAAAATTACAAAACAAGATTTGGTCGAGATGATAAAAAAACATATGGAAGGCCTTTTTGAGAAAAAAACCAAGGTTACAGCCCCAGGGCAAAAACGTGTTTCAAAAAAGATCGGCCACCTAATTGGTAAAGAGAAAAAGGACAAAGATCAGGCCGCAGCAATCGCTTATTCAATGGAAGACCGCGGTGAGCTTAAAAAAGGTGGAAAACATTCGGTTGAATAGCCGAACAACAAACTATTTATTAAAACAAAACTTTTGCAGGAGAAAGTAAATGGCAACAGTATATGACGTAATAAGAGGTATTCATCAAGCGGCAGCAAATGCCTACGATGGTGCACATGATGAAAAAATCTCGCCTGATGGCAAAGCAAGAAAAGCGGGTCTGTCCCGCGAGGAAGGCGACGTGGTTCTAGATTCTAGAATTATGGATGGCTTCAACGTAGGTTTAATGGGCGACAAATTGATTCTCAAATATCAAGGTGAGTGCAGATTAGCGGAAACTCACGACCGCAACGCTTTTGAAAATGATGTTACAGCAAGATTGAAAGACATAGTAAAATATCTTAAAAAAGAATATAAGGCCATGCTAGGAGAAAATTTAACTTTGACTATGGTAGGTGAACCAGAAATATTGGTTCAATACATTAGCCGAATTAGGTGCTCGGTACAGGCGTCTTGTATATATAATGTTGGTGGGTTAAAGGGTGTTGAATCTGTGCGTCAAGCAAGCGACGAAAAACGTCTCGATAAAACATTCAGAGATTGGCTTAATCTTGGAAAAGGATAATATAAATTGGAAATTGGATGTCATACCAACTTACAAAAAAAGAGATCACAAAAGAAATCATAAAGTGTGGTAAAGACTCAGTTTATTTTATAGATAATTACGCAAAAATTTCACACCCAATGCACGGGTTGATTCCTTTTAAAATATACGACTACCAGGGCGCCCTTTTAAATGATTTCAACGACCACAGGTTTACAGTGATTTTAAAAGCACGCCAATTGGGTATTTCGACTATCACCGCAGCGTACATTGCATGGATGATGATGTTCCATAGAGACAAGAACGTTCTTGTTATGGCAACAAAGTTTTCTACAGCCGGAAACTTAGTAAAGAAAGTAAAGGCGATTGTAAGAAATTTACCGACTTGGATAAAAATGGCTGAAGTTTCTGTTGATAACAGGACTAGTTTTGAATTGTCGAATGGATCTCAAATTAAGGCGTCTTCAACATCTGGCGATGCCGGCCGTTCGGAAGCATTGTCTCTTCTCGTGATTGACGAGGCCGCCCATGTTGAAGGTCTAGAGGAGCTTTGGACAGGCCTGTATCCTACGTTGTCCACCGGAGGACGCTGCATTGCGCTTTCTACTCCAAATGGAGTTGGTAACTGGTTTCACAAAACATATGTAGAAGCCGAACAACGGGAAAATAATTTTCACCCTGTTAAATTAATGTGGGATGTACATCCTGACCGTGATCAAACTTGGTATGACAAAGAAACAAAAAATATGTCACGACGCCAAATAGCACAAGAATTAGAATGCAACTTTAATACTTCCGGAGAAACAGTTGTACATCCAGATGATATAGCAAAGATAAGTCAATATGTGTGCGAGCCAAAATACAGAGTTGGTTTTGATAGAAACTTTTGGATTTGGGAAAATTATAATTCTGATTATACTTATTTACTCGCCGCAGATGTTGCCAGGGGCGACGGGCAAGATAACTCTGTTTTTCATATCTTTAATTTAGATACGATGGAAGTTATAGGTGAATATCAAGGAAAAGTCACACCAGATATTTTCAGTAAGATTATTTATGATGCTGGTAAACAATATGGAGATTGTTTAGCTGTTGTCGAAAATAACTCTGTAGGATTTTCAGTTGTTGAAAAACTAAAAGAAATGAATTATCCAAATATTTATTATTCGATCAAGTCAACACATGAGTACGTGGACCAGGTTATAGCAGAGACTCACAACTCCGCAGTACCCGGTTTTACAACGTCCCTTAAGACAAGGCCAATAATAATTGCAAAGATGGAAGAATTTATACGTAACAATTTAATTAAAATTTTGTCTCCAAGGGTGTATAATGAAATGAAGACTTTTATCTGGGCAAATGGTCGTCCCCAAGCTATGAGGGGTTATAACGACGATTTGATAATGGCTCTTTCTATAGGTTGTTGGGTTCGAGACACTGCTTTTGAAGGCAAAAAAAGAGAAACCGAATACAAAGAAGCTATGTTAAACTCCATGATGAAAACAGATTCAGTCATGAACACTACAATCTCAGGAATGCACGGTTATAGACCAGGTAATAAATTAGACCCTAAGAAAGAAGAGGAAATAAAAAAATTCATGTGGTTATATAAAGGTTAAAATAAAATGGCAAAAAAGACAAAAAACTCCAGAAATCCGAGAAATCCAGATTCTCCACTTTTTAAACAGTTAACAAAACTGTTTTCAGGCCCGATTGTAAATTATAGAAAGCAAATCCCCAGAAGAAACAAAAGAAGGCATCTGGACAAATACAGTAACACTATCAAATCTGCTTCTGGTAAACAATTTAAAAAAACTTCTTATGACACATTTGAGAATTTAACTTCTAATCTTTTAGCTAGTCAAAATAGAGTTGAAAGATACGGCGACTTTGAGCAGATGGAGTATGAGCCAATCATCGCATCTGCTCTGGATATATATGCAGACGAAATGTCTACTTCAAGTGATTTACAGCCGCTTTTAAACATTAAATGCTCAAATGAAGAAATTAAGACCATTCTTGGTGATTTATATAATAAGGTGTTGAACTTAGAGCACAACCTTTTTGGCTGGTGCAGAACAATGTGTAAATTTGGTGACTTTTTCCTGTATCTAGACATCGACAACGAGGCTGGTATTCAAAATGTCATCGGAATTCCGTCGAGCGAGATAGAGAGAATGGAGGGTGAAGACAAAACAAATCCAAATTACGTGCAATATCAATGGAATTCCGGTGGGATCACGTTTGAAAACTGGCAAATTGCACACTTTAGAATTTTAGGCAATGATAAGTACGCCCCATATGGATCATCAGTATTGGAAGCTTCCAGAAGGATTTTTAGACAGCTTACTCTTTTAGAAGACGCAGTAATGGCTTACCGTATTGTCCGCTCACCAGAACGCCGAGTGTTTTATATCGATGTTGGGGGCATCAACCCAGAGGACGTTGAACAATATATGCAAAAGGTCATGACCCAGATGAAAAGAAATCAGGTTGTTGATTCGGCCACCGGCCGAGTTGATCTTCGCTACAACCCTTTGAGTATCGAAGAAGATTATTTTGTCCCAACTCGCGGTGGCGTCTCATCTAAGATTGAATCTCTTGCCGGCGGCTCATACACTGGAGATATTGATGACGTAAAATATTTAAAAGACAAACTTTTTGCAGCATTGAAGGTACCCCAAGCTTATTTGTTTAGAGGCGAAGGTGCAGAAGAAGACAAGACAACACTCGCTCAAAAAGACATCCGGTTTGCAAGAACAATCCAAAGACTTCAAAGGGTTGTTGTCGCGGAGCTTGAGAAAATTGGCATTATCCACCTTTACACGCTTGGATATAGAACAGAGGATCTTGTTTCATTTAAGTTGAGTCTCAACAATCCATCAAAGATTGCTGAGTTACAAGAATTGGAGCACTGGAAAGCTAAATTTGATACTGCCGGCTCCGCAACCGAAGGTTATTTTAGCCGTCGTTGGATCGCTCAGAACATGTTTGGTATGTCCGAAGAAGAATTCGTTAGAAATCAGAGAGAAATGTTCTATGATAGGAAATTTGATACGTCTCTTGAATTCGAAATAGAGATGGAAAACCAAGAATTGGCCGGCCAGTTAGGGGCCCCACCCGCCACCACGGCCCTCGGCGGAGCACCACCTCCAGGATCTCCACCGCCCGCTGCTCCACCAGGCGCCGATGAACCCGACCAAGCCGCCGCCGGCCCTGAGACACCCGCTACAGGCCCTGAAGGCGCCCCGCCTGAAGGTGGGCCACCCGAAGGTGCTCCCCCTTCACCTGAGGAAGGTGGAGAAGGCTCAGCACTATTAGCAGCACCCGGCAAAAGAGACGATACATATCAAAAAACAGACGCCCTAGGTAGAATTCACACTATAACACCGGCGTCTAAAGGAAAATGGTACACACCAGAAAGATATGACAAGAGATATCAAGGAGCTAGAACCAAAAGCTATTTAAGAAAGGCTACACCTGAAATGGGTACGCCAAGAACAATGAATCCTGGTTATTTTGACATGAGAAGCCTTTCTAGGGGAATTTATGAGAATAAGGAAACTAATTATAATCACGAGGAAAAATTATTGTTTGAGGTCCATCAAGAGGTTGAGAACCTGATTAAAGAATTGGAAACTAGGGAGAAGGATAGTGAAACTAAAACATAATAAAAAAAGAAACAGCGCGATTCTCTATGAGATTCTTATAAAAGAACTTACAAGGTCGACCGTTAACGAAGATTTAAATAAAAGACAAGAAATTGTTAATCTTATTAAAAAAACTTTTAACAAATCAACAGCAATGGGCAAAGAATTAGAGCTTTACAGGGTTTTATGCGAGGGCGAGATTCTTTCGCCGCCAACAGCGGAAAGACTTATATATGAAGCCCGCAAAGTGCATTCCCAAATAGATTCAAAACAGCTTTTTAATGAACAAACTAGCTTGATCAACAGCATGAACAGGCTTCTCTCCAAATCCGTTTTTGCTAATTTTGTACCAAATTATAAAAGCCTCGCAACAGTGTCACAGATCTTCAACCAGGAGACACCGATTAAAAAGAGGGTATTGCTAGAAGAATCTTTAATCGGTACCATGTCCTCCAAGAGAAAACAAAACGAAGAAAAAGAATTAAAACCAATCGATAATCTTGTTTATAAGACCTTTGTAAACAAATTTAATGATCAATATTCCGAACACCTCTTTGTAGAACAAAAAGAGCTTTTAACAAAATACATCTCTTCCTTTACAGACAATAGTTTGCAATTAAAAATTTATTTAAATGAGGAAATTGATAGACTTAAGGATGTTATTTCGGAATCTGTTGGGTATGAAGATGTTAAAACAGATCCTGAAATGATCACTAAGACTAACAAGGTTTTGGAAGTTATAAAAGAATTTCATAGTAAAGAAATCGACGGAAATCTAATTAAGAAAGTACTAAAAATTCAAAATTTAGCAAGGGAAATACAACAATAAATGACAATTGATGTGAAAATAAACCCAACCCAGAATCAAGAACAACCCCAGCGGCAAGTTCAAGCAGATATTGACCTGAACATAAGAAAGAGCGTTGACGGCAATTTGATGATTTTTGATCATGATGAGTTGGATATAGTTATAATGCCTGCAAAAAATAAAATTGTGGCATTTCCCAAAGATAAGACATCAGATTCAATTTACGCAGCCCAAGACAGACTCTTTTACGATTTAATCAAAAAAGGCCTTATTACACCAGAATCCGTGCACGCAGGAAATATATATGGTTCAATGGAAGCAAGACTAGCTTCATCTTACGATGGTTCGATAAACCCTGTCGACATGGCTGTTTTAATTATTGGTAAGTTTATTAAAGAAGAAGAACCCTTCTTCGCTCTTCACAAAAAACAAGCGAAAGATTATGTTGAAGATCTTACAGATCCGTCCGATGAAGACTCAACAGAGCTTGGAGAAGTCCCACACGCAGAAAAGAAAGGATCCCTACGTCCAGGATATATTCGTGGCCCGTATGGTATGACTTCTTTCTATAGATATTAAGAGGGACTATGGAGCTTGTTTATTTTATTTTATGTGCATACGGTATAACATCAGTAATTGTTTATAGCCATGTGACTAAAACCCCTAGAGAGTATATTTCTTCAAAATCAGATTGGTTATGCGAACTACTTCATTGCACAATGTGCACTGGTTTTTGGGTTGGTGTATTCTTGTGCGGAATAAACAAGTTCACGGAACTATTTACATTTGACTATAATTTCGTCAACTTTTTACTTTTAGGCTCTCTTTCTGCGGGCACTTCTTATTTACTTAATTCAATTGTAGACGATGACGGAATTAAAATTGGGAGTAAAATTACATGAACACTGAAGCTTATACACAAAAATGGATGTTGCAGCCGGTTAGACGTTGTTGCAAAGGATCGTGACTATGACCAAATATTTATTAAGAGAGTTTTATGAACTTTGTGAAGGTGGAGTTTGCCAAGATCTTTTAACTGAAGACGAAAAACGACTTGTTAGAGAAGGAAAAGCTTGCTTTTTAACAGGTGTCATGCAGCGCGCCGGCGTAAAAAACGGCAACGGCCGCATTTATAAGAAAGATACCTTGCAAAGAGAGATAGAAAATTATCATAAATTGGTAAAAGAGCGGAGAGCGTTGGGAGAACTTGACCACCCGGACGATTCCGTCATTAACTTAAAAAACGCCTCTCATTTGGTGACAGATGTGTGGTGGCAAGGCGATGATGTCATGGGAAAGGTTCAAGTACTAAATACACCATCTGGGAAAGTACTACAAGAACTTGTTAAGGCCGGCGTAAAACTCGGTATTTCTTCCAGAGGCATGGGCTCGGTGAAAGAATCAAACGGAGATACAATTGTAGAAGATGATTTTCAATTAATCTGTTTTGATTTTGTCTCTGAACCTTCAACGGACGGCGCTTTTATGATGTCAGAGGCTAAAAAAATAAATATTAGCGAAAACGTCATTACGAAGGCCGACAAAATTAATAGAGCATTAAACGATATTTTAAGAGATTAATAATGAAAAAAACAGAGCTAGCTAAAATTTTAAAACCGCTTGTAAAACAGTGTATCAAAGAGGTACTTTTAGAAGAGGGCATATTGTCAAACATCGTATCCGAAGTTGTGATCGGGGTTAATAAAGGTGTGCAGGGACAAACTATAACTGAACAAACTGTACCTCCACAACCCAGCAACCAACGCCCAGACGTAGAGTCGGAAAGAAGAAAACAAAAGATTAATGAAACAAGAAAGCAAATGTTGGATGCAATCGGTAAATCCTCGTATAATGGAGTTGATTTATTTGAAGGAACAGACCCAATGCGCACCGCCCCGTCGCCAGGCGCACCACCAGCACACGGTGCCCTAGCCAATGTTGATCCAGGCGATGCAGGCGTGGACATATCTGCGCTAATGAACAAAACACCAGTCTGGGACGCTCTTATGGGAGGCGAAAAAAAATGAGTAGAACAATTAATGTAGAAACACCAGTTCGAAACAACGAGACAGTTGACAGGGCCCTAAAAAGATTTTCAAGAAAAGTAAAAAAAGAGGGTATAATTGATTCTTTTAGAGAGAGAAGGTATTATGAAAAGCCCTCCGACAAAAAACGAAGATTGGCTAAACGAAGAAGACAGATTTTACGAAGGCTAAAACAAAAAGAGGAAACTATTTAATAACAGTGAGTTAAACGAGGAAAAAACATGGCAACACACAATATACATACAAGCTGGGGGAGGACAAGAAGTCCAAAAAATTTAGCAGGCGCGAACGGCACCGCGATAACTCCAGAAGCAGATACAGATAATTTAGAAGGCATAGTGAAACCGGTCGACGCAGTAGGCTATGCAACGGAAGCGCAAAGATACTTGCATGTACTTGTTGAGGAGGTGAATCCTGGAAGCGATATAAACTCGGCTGCAACAACAGTGTTTGGTTATATAAACGCTTTTCAAAGATGGTTCCCTCTTCCTGCATCATTTGACGGATCCGGCGCCGCCTCTGACCCAACTGCTGCATCAATTGATCCTCCAAATAGTATAACAACGCCCCCCAACCATGTCCCAGCTGCGCGCTCATACAGAACTTACCATATTGCAGGAATTGATAGGGTTGCTTTTGTGCAGGCCACTGCGGCAAATGTTAATATCTACGCAGCGTGCAGCACCTTTTAAATAACAAAATGTCATTTACTAAAATAACACACTATTTATACTTAGCAATTAAAATTCTCGGAGAGCGCACATGTCAAATATGTTAGAACAAGCGATTATAGACGCAGAAGCTTTGAAAGAAGCGGCACTAAAAAACGCAGAACAATCTATCCTTGAAAAGTATTCAAAGGAAATTAGAAATAAGATTGATACCCTTCTAGAGCAAGAAGAACCACAGCCACTTATGGACCAGGTTCCCTATGCCGTAACTGAGGGTGAAGATATGTGTCCTTGCCCTGAGAAAGAAGAAACAGTAAGAATTGAGTTTGCCGATCTTCGCAGAATGGCTGATGAAGAAGGCATGGCGCCACCAGAAGCCGCAATGATGCCTCCTGAAGCCGGAATGATGGCTCCTGAGGGTGGCATGATGCCAATGGGCCTTGAGGCCGAACAAGAGGAAGATGCACTTGCTTTGATGATGGAAGGTGGGGAAGCAGAAGAAGATTATATTGTTTTAGAAGAAGACCAATATTCCAGACCAACAAATATGCCAGGTGGAAATCTAGGAGGCCCACAACCTAAAACCCCAGAGAGAGACCCGGAAGAACCAGTTTCTCTTGAGGAAGGTCAACCAGAAGGCAAGGGAGAAGTTACTTTACCTCAGGGATCGCACGATGTTGTGGTTAATGAAGCTGAGTTAGAAAACCCTGAAAAAGCCGATCTCGACGATGACGGTAAACTTTCTGGTTATGAAAAAACAAGAGGCGCAGCCATTGAAAAGGCTATGTCCGAAGAAATTCAAATTACTGAAGAAGACCTTGCCGATGTTGTTGAGGCCCTTATGGTTGACGTTAAACCCGTCCCAAGCGGCGTACCAGGCGGTGGAACGAACAATGCTGATCTCGAAGAATATGCCGATGAGGCCGAGGCAGATTTACAAAACGAAATTGATGGCGGGCTTGTACCAGGTGTTGGTATTAGAGCTAATCATCAAGCAGAAGAGGCTTTAAGCGAGAATAAAACGCTTAAGAGCCTAAACAACAAATATAAAAATAGATTAACAAATCTTGAAGAGAAGAACAACAATTATAGAGATTTACTTGAAAAATTGAAGGTTCGTCTCGAAGAGGTTAATCTTGTAAATGCAAAATTACTTTACACTAATCGAACTTTGAATAGTGACTCCCTGAATGAGCGACAAAAAAATAATATTGTCGAGGCTATATCAAAAGTTCAGTCCGTTGAAGAAGCAAAAATAGTGTATGAAACTCTTCAAAGCACGGTGGGAACACGCAAAAGAAAGCGCGCTCCACAATCACTAAGCGAAGCAGTAAAGCGTTCTTCAACAATTTTGCCACGTCGTAATAACGAGGCAAAACCTTCAGATCCGGTTTCGGATCGTTGGAAGGTCTTAGCAGGTATTAACAATAAGGAGAAATAAAAATGTCTGTATTAGAAAAGTTAACTGAGGGTATCGTTAACAGAGATCTTCAAAAGGAAGGTGCTGCCCTACTTAATAAGTGGGAAAAGACTGGTCTTTTGGAGGGTCTCAATAACGACAACTCCCGTAATGGTATGGCTGTTCTCTTGGAGAACCAAGCCAAAGAGCTTCTTCGCGAAGCTTCATCTATGGCTGCCGGTGATGTAGAGGGGTTCGCTTCCGTAGCGTTCCCTCTCGTACGTCGCGTTTTCGGCGGTCTTATTGCTAACGATCTTGTTAGTGTTCAGCCCATGAGCTTGCCCTCTGGACTGATTTTCTTCCTGGACTTCACATTCAATTCTGATCGTCCAGGCGTGTTCGGCAAAGACGAATCCCTCTACGGAGGTAAGGTCGTCGGACACCAACTTACTGGTGGTGTTGATATCACTGGTAGTACTTCGTTCTATAACTTGAACAATGGTTATTCTTCCCCAACCGGCTCCGCCGGCGCAGTGACCACAACAAAGCTTGCGGGTGGTACTGTTGGTCTTACCGATTCCGGTGACACCATGAACAAACTTTGCCGCTTCGACCCAGACCTATCCGGGTCTACATGTGTTGTTGTTACTGTTACTGGTAGCTCTGCCATGTCACAGTTGAATATTCACAACCTTGTTGCTGTACACCTCACTGGTGCATTGTCTTCGTCGAACACGCTAGTTCGTCGTTTGACAAAAATCCACTCTGGTTCTACTGTCAACGATGATCCTTCGAATGCAAACTTCAAGCTTGAGTTTGTTTTCAAGGCTGGTTCCGGTGTTTCCGAGGCGCAATTGACTTCGCGCCTCGCTGCCGATCCAACAGGTATTGGTCTTGTGTTCCCAATCAATGACAACTTCAATAACGCTAGTGCTCAACGCATTGGTGCGCTGGTTGGTGCCACTGAATGGGCTCTCGAAGGTGACGAAAACGACAACAGTGCTGGAATCCCAGAGATCGACATCAAGGTCGATAGTGTATCCGTTACCGCGATGACCAAGAAGCTCAAGGCCAAATGGACCCCAGAGCTTGGTCAGGACCTTAACGCCTACCACAACCTTGATGCTGAGGTTGAGCTTACTGGTATCCTCTCTGAGCAGATTGCTCTTGAGATTGACCGTGAGATTCTTGAGGATCTTATTAAGGACTCTAAGGCTGGTACTTATTACTGGTCCCGCAGCCCTGGTAAGTTCGTGCACCGCACTGCTGGCCACGAGGTTGGTGCAACTACCGTTGCTCCTGACTTCACCGGTACTGTGTCTGAGTGGTATGAGACTCTTGTCGAGACCATTAACGATGTTTCTGCTCAGATTCACCGTAAGACACTCCGTGGTGGCGCAAACTTCATTGTTTGTGGTCCTGAGGTTGCTAACATCCTTGAGTTCACTGCTGGATTCCGTGCCGATGTTACTGGCGATGCCGACCGTGGTTCGGTTGGTGCTGTCAAGACAGGTTCACTCAGCAAGAAGTGGGATATATATGTTGACCCATATTTCCCACGCAATGTTGTATTGGTTGGACGTAAGGGTAATTCGTTCCTTGAGAGCGGATATGTTTACGCTCCATATGTACCACTGCAGGTCACACCTACCATCTTCGGTATTGAGGACTTCGTGCCTCGTAAGGGGGTCATGACCCGCTATGCCAAGAAGATGGTAAGACCTGATATGTACGGTCTTGTCATTTGCCAAGATCTACTTGGATAATTCTAAAAATATTTCTTAAATAAATTTAGGATCTTGACTACAAAAGGCCCTGGGAGCGATCCCAGGGCCTTCTTTTTTGCATTTTTAAGACTATTTACTAGTGCATAATAAATGCATAAAAACCATAATTTTCAAATATAGGAGGAAAAAATAATGGGATCAAAAAGAGCAATTAATTTATTAAGAAGGCAGATGCATCCTGCAATGGTGATGGCAAATCACCAGCAGACCATGCCTACAACAATTTTCGACTGGGATTATATTTCGTGCCCAACACCGATTATCTCAAACATTGCAGGTAATGCTGGTGCAGACGGCGTAATGGCGAATGCTGACAGATTCAGTGCAATCTTTCCCGGCCCGCGAGGACAAATGTACCCCGCCACAGCTTTTTGTGTCGCCGCACACACCGTAGCCGCCGCCGGCTTTAAAGTCGAGGGCACCACAGTTGCAACTGACACAAATAACACTGCAGCAGGTTTAAATCTTCAAGGTGATGCCGCAACCGCAAATAACACCGGTCTTGAATTGGTACTCGGTGGTACAGAGTGGGGAGGTGGATCAGCATGTACAATCGGTACTCATGCTATGACTTTCGACGTAACTTGGTACAGTGAAGACTGGACAGACAACGATGCTGTTTCAATCGGATTTCGAAAAGTCCAGGCCTTTCAAGCTGGCCACGGTGGAATCCTCGCTGCAGCAACCGGCGATCCGCTATATACTGACTTTGCCACGTTTGGTGTTCAATCAGCTGATGACGTTCAAATTGCTACAGACCTGAATGACGGTGGTACCGGTACATATACAGATTCGACTGACGCTACCGCAGCGAGCAAAAATCATAGATTTAAGGTTACTGTGTCGGACGCTGGTGCTGTAACATATCAGCATGTCGGCGCCCAGGTGATGGACTCCGGTACACTCGCCGCTCCATCAACCACAGCTGCTTTTACTTTTGATTCTGGCGACGTGGTTGTGCCTTATCTTACCATTCAGAGCACCAACCAGGATTCTCAAATTCTTTTGAAGAGTATTACGATAACTCGTACACCAGGCCTGACTTACCAAGACTAATAGTTGATGACTATTTCTTAATAATTTTTATAATTATGCCCCCGCTTCGCAAGAGGCGGGGGTTTTCTTTTTTTGTAAAACTACTTATATTATAGGAACCCACATGAATGGCAAGAACAACACAACTTCAGCCCGCAAGCACAATTAGCGCTATTAGATTACCAGCCACTGGCTCAACCGGCAATGTTTCGTCTTCACTGGCCTTTGGTGCTTATTTGTACGCCACGCCTTCTGACGAACAGCAAGACACTCAAGATAATGATTTCTTAAGAGGCGCCGCTGATCAGGTTGCTTATACATATAAGAAATTAGGCGGAGACGTCTTAGATATAGAATTGACCGAAGGAAATATTTTTGCAGCCTATGAAGAGGCATGCCTAGAATACTCTTACCTTGTCAACATCCACCAGGCAAAGAATTCATTATCTTCAATGCTTGGTGGAACAACGGGGAGTTTTGATCAAGATGGTGTGATCAAATCCGGCTCTGTAAATATGGCAACAGGAAAAGAATTGAGCGGTTCACATGTGGCTCTCAAGTTTCCAAACATGCAGTTCGGCTATGCAAGAAGAGCCGGCGATGCATTTTCGACAGAAGCTTCCGTTGGAGGTTATGATACAGTTTATTCAGCATCAATAAATACAGTAAATGGCCAACAAGATTATGACTTGCAAACAATTATTGCAACTAACGCTTCTACCGACACAGATGTGTCTTATTACGGGAAAGTGAACAATAGCAAGATTATGATTAAAAAAGTTTATTATAAGACACCACAAGCTATGTGGCGCTTTTATGGCTATTATGGAGGTCTAAACACCGTTGGTAATTTACAAAATTATGGCCAATTCGCAGACGATTCACAATTTCAGATAGTGCCTGTATGGCAAAACAAGCTTCAGGCTATGTCTTTTGAAGACGCCATATACACAAGAAATTCACACTATTCTTATGAATTAAGAAATAATAAATTAAGATTGTTTCCACAAGCAGTATCGTCTGGTCCAACAAAAATTTGGTTTGAATTTGTGATTAAAAACGAAAAGGATGTTTGGGACGACGACAACGATAGACAGACTAACACAACTGGTATTAATAACATGAACACACTTCCTTTTGAAAATATACCATTTAAAAATATAAATTCGATGGGCAAACAGTGGATCAGGAGATTCGCTTTAGCCGTTTCTAAAGAAGTTTTAGGATATGTTCGAGGCAAGTTTGGTTCAATACCGATACCGGGCGAATCAATAACTTTAAATGGAGCGGAACTTATTTCTCAAGGAAAAGAAGAACAAAACAACCTAAGAGAAGAATTAAAAACAGTGTTGGACGAACTAACTTATGCAAGACTAGCGGAACAAGAAGCTGGCATGTCTGATTCTGCCTTGAAAGTACAAGAAAAGACACCACTAACAATATTTGTAGGATAAGGGGGTAAAAGATGGCAAAAAAATGGTCACAACCAAATCAACCGCCTCCTCCCTTGTTCATTGGTAAAAAAGAGCGCGATTTAGTAAAACAAGTTAACGATGAATTGATTGAACAAGTCATTGGGCAACAAATTTTGTACTATCCTATTAGCGTAGAAAGCACAAACTTTCACGATCTTTATGGTGAGGCTATACGTAAGACGTTTTTGCCCCCAATTAGAGTATATGCCCTGGTAAACTTTGGAGGATCCCAAACTTCGTTCATGGGAAACGTCGGAATAGACAGAGATTCAAGTATCACGATCAACTTTCATAAAAGAAGACTAACAGAAGATCAGGACTTGTTTGTCCGCGTAGGCGATTTTGTCTCCTATGGTGATATTTACTATGAAATCGTGTCTTTAGCGGAACCAAAGCAGCTTTTTGGCCAAATTGACCACAAATTTGAGATCATTGCGAGCTGCGTAAGAGCACGAGAGGGATTATTCGATGCCAAGTGATGAAAATAATAGAGGAACCGGCCTTGAAGGTGGCATAAATATCTCATCTAATGTAATAGAAGAGATTTTAGTACAACCTTCGACAATTGAGAACATTGACAGAGCTTTGTTCGAGTTTATCGACGATGAAATGAATATATCCTGTGATACAAACAGCGGATTTAAAAAAGTTCCAGTGAACTGGTTGTCCGCAGAACGAGCCCATCAAATAAAAAACAACAAAGATATCAGAGACGAGAATGGGTCTTTAATATTACCTCTTATCAGTATAGAGAGGACTTCAATAAGTAAAAATCCAGCCAACAAAGGTATTTTTCAAGCAAACGTACCCCCAGGCCTGGACAAGAAAGGAGGCTCAATAACAATCGCTCGAACAATAAACCAAGATAAGACATCTGACTTTGCAAGCGTTGATGCTTTTACACTTGCAAAACAAAAAACATTTCCGAGAAAGAATAGTAAAGTTGTATATCAATATGCTTCTATTCCAATGCCTGTTTATGTTGAAATGATGTATAGAGTCACTTTAAGATGTGATTATCAACAACAGATGAACCAGTTGTTGTCGCCATTTATAACTCAGACTGGCGCCATCAATCATTTTCTTCTTGAGCGAGATGGGCACAAGTATGAAGCCTTCTTTCAGGATAGTTTTTCACCGACATCTAATGCTTCTGGCTTGGGCAACGAGGAGAAGACATATCAGACAGATATTCAAATAAAAGTGCTGGGGTATTTGATTGGAAAAGATAAAAATCAAGAGCAGCCAAAAATCGTAATTAGAGAAAACTCAGTAGACGTCAAATTTCCTCGCGAGAGAGTTATGACAAGCGATGTCCCAGAACACATTGATAAGAGAGGATTTTATAAAGAATAGTTTTGGAGTTTGGCGGTTTCTCTTACTATTTATTAAAGAATTGCTTACAATTAAACACTAAAGGAGACTGAGCAGCATGGCTGAGAAAAAGTTTAATTTTGTTTCCCCGGGAATTTTCTTGGAGGAAATCGATAACTCACAATTACCAAAGACATCTACCCAACCAGGGCCCGCGATTATCGGTAGAACAGAGAAGGGCCCCGGAATGATCCCGGTCACGGTAGAATCATATTCCGACTACGTAGAACTTTTTGGTAATCCAATCCCCGGTGGAAAAGCCGGCGACGTATTTAGAGATGGAAACTATAGTTCTCCAACTTATGCTGGGTATGCTGCCAAAGCATGGCTCAAAAATAACTCTCCTTGCACAGTGGTAAGACTACTTGGTACTCACTCTCCAAGCAGAACATCCGGCGACGGCGACCAAAACGCTGGCTGGGACGCTGGGAATATTGGCACTTCAGGTGCAGACGCCGAACGCGGCGCCTTTGGTCTCTTCTTGATGAACTCTGCATCTAACGGAGGACAAGTTTGGAATCTAGCCGCAGTGTTCTATGCAATGAACGCAGGCGGCCTCGTAGCGCTTTCTGGAACTATGGAGAGTGCATCGGCAGACACTGTGTCTACCACTGCTTCTCATGCAACTTCTATTTCAACAAGCAGCGCCAATAGAGCAGCGGAGTTTACAGCACTCATCGGTACAACAACCCAGATTAGAACAGGTACAGGTGCAGAAAAGATTGTATTTAATTTTGATGAAAATTCTGATAATTATATTAGAAAGGTATTCAATACAAATCCAATTGTGACAAATAGCGACGTTGTTACCGGCTCTTCAACCGCTTATAAGAATTATTTCTTGGGAGAGACGTTTATTAACTCACTCCACGCACGCACAGGATCGACAGACGGGAGCCATCTTGAACGCTCAGGCCTGAACTCGCTAAATGATGTTACTCATGGTATGGTCCTAGGTCTTGCCTCACAAGCCGCAAACGCCCTGGAGTGGGCAGATCACCAACGCCAAGCGACAAAAGCTCGAACCGGGTGGTTTATCGCACAGGACGTTGGCGCCGCAGCTAGCTTCAAGCCAGCCGATCAACAAAAACTCTTCAGACTTATTGCAAGAGAGCACGGAGAGTGGACCCAGAGAAATTTGAAAGTTTCTATTATGGATATCAAACCATCTTCGAATAAATCAAATCCTTTTGGTACATTTACTGTAGCGATCAGAAAAATTGACGACTCCGACAAAGCTCCTCAATTGGTCGAGAAGTTTACAAATTGTTCCTTGAATCCAAATTCCGAGAACTATGTAGCCAGAAAGGTTGGCGATAAACATCAAATTTGGGATGATACAGAAAGACGATATCGTCACTATGGCGATTATGACAACATGTCTAAATATATGTATGTGGAAATGAACACAGAAGTTATGCAAGGTGCAACAGATCCGCAACTTCTCCCGTTTGGTTTCTTCGGTCCTCCTAAGGTTAAGGATGTCGACAACATTACTCTTATTTCAGAATTGGGATCAACAAACGCTGTCTTTATCAAAGGGAATACAGAAACAACTCTTTCCCCAGACACAGATACAGACAACTATGCCTTCTGGCCACTTAACTCAACTTCGTCTTTCCGTTTCCCAGTTCTTGCTCTTAAAAGAGATGGACGACAGAATCGCATGGACAAACAAAGTAATCAGTTCTGGGGTGTTGACTTAGGAAAATCTGGTTCCGCAAAATTCGATCCAAACGTTTTGGACGTTTTGCGCCCACTTCCAGGCACTCTTGATGACGATGACGATTCTACATCAGTTGGACCTTCCTTTATTTTCTCTCTCGATAATCTCGCAGCGAGAAATAGAAGCACAGGCCTTGGCTTAGTCGAGTACATTTCAGGCTCTAGAGTAACACACACAGCCGATGGAGACGGAAATTTAGGTTCGATCACATCCATGAGTGGTTCAAGTGCCTTACTTACAGGATCCGGACTTAATTACAATAAATTCACAACCGTCTTCCATGGCGGTACTGATGGGTTGGATATTACAGAGAAAGATCCTTTCCGAAACGCTTTCATGACCAGCGGAACAGAAGTCGGTAATTACGCTTTCTATTCTGTCAAGAGAGCCATTGACACTATCGCAGATCCAGAAGTTGTTGATATTAATTTGGCAACAGCACCTGGTATTACAAACACTTCTCTCACAGATCACTTAATTGAGACCTGTGAAAGCAGAGCAGATGCTCTGGCTATTATTGACCTTGTGGGGGATTATGTTCCTCCTCACGAAAACACTAGCACAGAGGCAACCAACAGACCAGACCCAATTGCAGTGGTCAACAATCTGAAGTCTAGACAGATCAATTCCAGTTACGCAGCGGCCTATTATCCGTTCGTACAAATTAGAGACACAGATTCAAACCGATTGCTCTACGTCCCGCCCTCCGTTGTGGCTCTTGGTACTCTTGGTTCGAGCGAAGCTTCTCGCGAAGTTTGGTTCGCTCCCGCAGGATTCACTCGCGGTGGCCTCTCGAATGGCGCAGCAGGACTTCCGGTAACAGGAATCAAGCTGCAACTTACATCAGAGGAAAGAGATGACCTTTACGGCGCGAACATTAATCCAATCGCAACTTTCCCTGCTGAAGGAGTCGTAGTCTTCGGACAAAAGACTCTCCAAGTTACTCCATCTGCTTTGGATAGAATCAACGTACGTCGTTTGCTTCTTCTAATCAAAAAGCAGGTTTCACGAATTGCCGCGACAACATTGTTTGAGCAAAACGTACAAGAGACTTGGAATAAGTTCTCGGGCCAGGTCGAGACTTTATTGGGTAATATTAAGGGCGGACAAGGCCTGACAGACTTTAAGGTTGTTCTTGACGAAACAACCACCACACCTGAGTTGATTGATAGAAACATCTTGTATGCCAAGATTTTCCTGAAACCAGCACAAGCAATTGAATTCATCGCACTTGACTTTGTAATTACAGACTCTGGAGCTTCGTTCGCGGATTAATTCAGATGAATTTATTAATGCATACTAATTATTTTATACTAAGGAGATCTAAATAAATGGCATTTTGGGCAGACAGCACTTTGGAGCCAAAACGACAACATCGTTTTTTGTTTTTCGCGAGCAATTCCGCAATTCCGACTTTTGTAGTTAAGTCAGTTAACAAACCAGGGTTTACGGTTGGCGAAACCTCACACAACTTCTACGGACACTATTTTTACTACCCAGGACAGCTTCAGTGGGACTCTTTGAGTGTTACTTTGGTCGACCCTGTGGACCCTGACACATCAGAAAGAGTTTTGACAATGCTCAGAAGATCAGGCTATGCAATTCCAGATGCTCCTCTTCAATCAGGTGCCCTTCGCTCTATCTCAAAGGCTGAAGCAGTAGATGCTCTCGGTCCTCAAATTCGTATTGAGCAAAGAGGTGCAAATGATCAGCTTTTAGAGACATGGAGATTCTATAATCCTTGGATCAAGGGGGCCAAATTTGGAAACCTTGCCTACGACTCCGATGCTATGTTAGACATCAGCTTAGATATTAGATATGATTTTGCCGACTTTACAAAGGCATAAATTAAATTTAACAAAACAATAAAAATATTGTATTATATACTTAGTGTTATAATACGAGGTGAAAAATGGCAGCTAGAAATAATCAGGAACGCGTCGGAGCGAGAAAGAAAGCTCCAACCACGCCACCTGTAACAAACGACAACACCACTTCTTTTTCTTTTGCATCTCCAACGGAAATAGTGGAGCTTCCATCAAGAGGTAGAACTTATCCAGATGGCCATCCACTATGCGGAGTTGACACTATTGAAATTAGATATATGACAGCCAAAGATGAAGACATCTTAACTTCTGCCTCCCTTTTAAAACAAGGGGTCGCAATTGAAAGAATGTTACAAAATGTTATTGTTGATAAAAACATCAGCGTTGACGATTTGTTGGTTGGCGACAAAAACGCATTAATCGTGGCCTCTAGGGTAACGGGTTATGGTCCACAATATAACACAACGATTAACTGCCCGTCTTGTTTCGCTACTGTAAAACAATCTTTTGATTTAAGCGAAAAAAAGATGAACTATGGTTTTGATCTTGAAAAAGCCGAAGCCAAAGAAACAGAGCATGGAACATTTATAGTTGATCTTCCAGTCTCCAAGGTTAAGCTTGAGTTGAGATTGTTGACTGGCCGAGATGAAAAAAGACTTCTTGACCTAGCCGAAAATAGAAGAAGAAACAACCTTCCGGAAGGTACACTAACCGATCAATTCGGTCTTATGATTGTTTCAGTTAATGGAGACAACCAACCGAGCACAATAAATTCTTTTATTGATGTTATGCCCGCAATGGATGCCCAACACGCCAGATATTGTTATGTGTGTATAATGCCTAACTTGGATTTAAATCAAGATTTCTCTTGCACTAGTTGTGGCCACAAACAGGAGGTTGAGCTGCCGTTTACGGCAGACTTTTTTTGGCCTAAGCGATGATTATATAGAGAATGTTTATGAACAGTTCTTTTATTTAAAATATCATGGTGGCTGGAGTTTCCTAGAGGCATACAATTTGCCCGTCAAAATTCGCGAATGGTTTGTTAATAAATTAACAGAACAAATGAAGATGGAGCAAGAAGAAATGGAAAAAGTTACTCGCGATACCAAAAAGTTATAAAACTAATATAAATGACTATTTATATTGAAATACTTTGGGACAAATCATGAAGAACTTAAATGAAGAAAAACTCTCCGATGTAATTGTAATAGATCTGACCTCTGCTAAAGAGAATATGCTTAATGAAGTCTATTATGAGTCCTTTGGTGGTCAAGTAGCCTTAGCTCTTGAGAAAATACTTTCCGGTGCAGCAGGTACTTTGCAAATTAAAGGCACCCCCAATGAAATTGGCGCTTTTGCCGGCACAATCGCCCAAGAAGCCAGATATTTAAAAACCGCATCATCTCTTGGCTTGAACAATCCAAGCACATGGAATGATGCCGCTAGGCTAAACCGCGCCATAATGGCGTTTCAAAATCAAACTGGTCTACGCTGGCCAATAGGGTGAGGGCATAACCAATGGCTTTAACACCAGCAGAGCAAGCACAATTAAACGCGCTTAGAGAGCAGCAAAATAAATTAATCGAAGAACAGATTAAGAAAGAAAAGAAGCTCTCTCAGGCGCTTACAGCCAACCAACCAGCGCTTCAATTTTCTTTAGATACCAACAAGAAAATTGCCAGCGAAATTAACAATCAGTTAAACCTACTAGCACAAACAAATAACTCACTTGATCAGCAAATTGAAACCGCCAGGAAAGCCCATGCCGAAGCGGTAACCGCGCACGGAGCCCTTTCAAAAACCGCTCAACTTCTTCAACAGCAACTTCAAACCCTACAGAACATAAGAAGTGCCTCAGAGGAAGTACGACAAGCTAGGGTTAGAGAACTTCAAGCCGCACGACAAAATACGATAGAGCTTGAAAACCAGTCAGCTGCTTTCTCCGGCCTTGCCACAAGAATCAAGGGCGCCATGGGCGTCACAACTTCATTCAACAACACTGTATTAGGGGGCATGGCAAATGCCCTTGGTGGCGTTGCAATGCAGCTTGAGGGCATTGTACAGAAGGCAAAGGCAGGCGGATTTAGTTACCGCGACTTTGGTCGTGCAGCTACGGTCATCACAGGTCCAATATTATCAGCAACAGAAACATTATTACACGCTCAAGATGGCCTGACTTCGGCACTTATACAATCCACCGGTGCAAACGACCGGTTTACGCAGTCTGTTTTGGGTGCCTCTGGCCAGCTTAAGAGTATGGCTTTGGACTTTAGGGCTGCCGGCCAAGCACAAGTAGCTCTCTATGACGGCTTAACCAGATTCAGAACGATGACCACCGCTGCACAACAATCGATGAACGTTTTTGTATCGACATTAGGCGAGATGGGCATGGACATGCGCTCGACGACTTCTGCATTAGAATTCTTCACTAACAATCTTGGAATGTCAGATAATGCAGCACAAAGGGCAACAGCTAGTATTGTGAGTATGGCCCGCGGCATTGGCATGAACGCCAACCAGGCTTTAAGCCAATTTAACGCACTGGCTCCGCAAATGGCTGCTCATGGCAACAATGCAACCACCGTATTTAGACAACTAGCTGCGCAATCTGCAGCCACCGGTCTTGCAATGACCGACCTGACCAGAGTTGCTGCGCAATTTGACACGTTCCAAGGCGCAGCTACAGCAGTCGGAAGATTAAATGGCCTTCTTGGAGGCTCTTATTTGAACAGCGTGAGAATGGTTTATATGACAGAATCTCAAAGAATGGAAGCAATGCACCAAGCGCTTCAACTTTCAGGTAAAACGTTTGATTCAATGACTAGGCTTGAAAGGATGGCCCTATCAAACGCTGCAGGCTTTAGAGATGTCGCAGAAGCACAGAGATTCTACAACAATTCCTTATCCTCTTTCCAAGACAAGGCCCGCCAAGCCTCAGCTAGACAAGCAAACTTCGCAAAACTAGCTAGGGATGCTAAGCCAGCTTTAGAAAATCTAAGACTAGCAATGATGCAGTTGGCCGTCGATGCCGCTCCGCTGATTAATACGTTGAGGAGCGCCATAGAGGGCCTGTCTTCATTTATAAGAACAGCCAGCGGACAAAACACGGTGAAACTTCTTGCCTTTGCAGGGGTACTCTCAAAAGTCCTAGGGGGCGTCAACGCTCTCGTTGGGGGTTTTAAGGCCCTTTCTCTGAGTAGCTTAGCAGTCATAGGGCCTCTTGGTTTGGTTGCAGCAGGAGTCGCATATTTTGGCTCCCAAGCTTCAAAAGAAAATTCTCCACCTGTATTTTCATTACCCAACCTCATGGCGCAAGGGTTTGGCGCAATGGCCAACGCCGCAGACAAAGCTGCAAGACCAATTCAAAGTTTGGGTGGAGCGATTAGAGGCGTGTTCACAGCAGGCGTCACAGGTAATGTAGAAAGATTTGCGGATTCCATGGGCAAACTTGGATCAGGCAAAGGTGCGATGGGAACACGATCTTTGTCAGGCTTAATGGCAACTGCAGATGACGTTTCCGCTAGCGAAGCAGCAAACATCACTAAAGTTGCAGACGCTGCCAAACAATATGCAGCAGCCTCCGTGAATGTTCATATGGCTGGAGCAAGACAAATGGTCAATATGGTCGCTGCATCACAAGGCGGAGGCGGAGGAGGCGGCGGAGCCCAATCCGCGCAAAAAGTTATAAACCAGCCAATCAACTTTAATCTTGCTGGAGAAACTGTTGCACGCCAAGTTATAAGAATCGTAGAAAGTGCCGGAAAGATATCAGCAACCCCAATGTAATAAAATTTAATTACATCTATTTATTTAATAGAGACAAAGACAATGGCTTCTGATATAACAAACGAACAAAAACCAAATTTTAAATCAACTCCCAGGGCTGGAAAGAGACATGGATATGTCGACTACTCAGACAAATTAGCAAATGATCTGGGGTTGTATGTTGATATTTATGCAATCCACGCACAACAAAGAGTAGCTTTTAAGGCTTTCTTAACACAATTATCCGATAGTTTTGATACGGGACTGGACACGACTTTCTTTGTTGGCCACCCAGAGCCTTTAAGAAAAATGAGGACAATCGACCGACAAATACAAGTTGGCATGGATTTAATTGCAAGTAACGCCGCCCAAGCAAAACAAAATTTATTGGATTTATCAACTTTGGTTAAACTTATTCATCCAATAATGGAAGATCCAAAAGAGGGATCCTCAAGCTCTGCTGAAAGAAGTTATGTCAAAACCGGTGGTGATCCAATTTTTAAAATCAAATTCAAAAACTTAATTGTTGGCCCAGGCGGAGAGTCTGCAGCCGGAGCCGCGAAACTTAATGGTTTAAAGGGCTTCATTGGGAATATAAATTATAGTTTTGATCTTACATCCGGCTTTCATAACGATCCAGGAGACACACAACATCTATATCCTCAACTAATCCAACTGGCGTTCTCTTTTTTCCCGTTCAATGAACAGGCTCTTGGTTGGCGCCAAACCAAAGACGGCGCGAATGTCAAGTATGAATTTAAGAGGGATAATTTCCCATATGCTAATGCGGGCGAGGCAGAAATGAAACCAACAACTTTCAGCCCCAAGCCCCCTGATGATATGAGTAGGGTAAATAGAAAACAAATAGACAGGAGCCTAGGGGGGAATTAATTATGTCAAGCAAGAGATACGATAATCGGTTTTTGTTCAAAAATCGCTCCAGAGTTTATAAAGAACAGCTTACCAATAGAAATATCAAGCACATAGAACAATATAATACGGCTGATTTTAAAGAACTGAGTCAAAATGATATAATGGAATTAACAACCAGATCACATATTTGGAAGTTAGGTGACAAGTTTTATAAATTGGCAGCCAAAGCTTATGGTAGTCCAAAACTTTGGTGGATCATTCCTTGGTTTAATCAAAAACCTCTAGAGTCTGATTACGAGCCTGGTGAAACACTTTACATCCCCTTCCCATTATCTGATGTCATGGAAATATTTTATCAAAAAAATAATCGGTAGGTAGACTTATGAGTTTAAAACTGTCAGATGAAGAAAAAAAAGTATATACAGATCAATGTTTCATAAAAGACTTTATGGATTACTTTGTGGACTTAAAGGCCCCTAGTAACACAGGTAAAAAAGCAAAAATAACCAGCAGTTCAACCAGTCTTTTGAAACTTGATAGAGAAAAACTAGATATCAAGGGTTCTGAAGGTTCAGTTTCTTTTATGTCTAAATTAAATTCTACGTCTGCACAAAGACTTATAGAAAACGTGCCGAAAGAACTCCTAGCAACTCTTCAACCAAAAGTAGAACTTTATAAAGTCATATATACAAGTGAGGATGATAGAGAAGGGGTTGCGGTTCCGTTGCCTTTGAACAATTTTTCATCCCGGCCACCATCATCCTCCCCCGCTACAGCGGACCTTTCTGTCTCGAAAAACCCGGGTCACTATGCAGCAAGTATTCAAAATCTAACTTTTAATTATCTTGGGACAAACCCTGCAGAGGTCGATTATTATATTGACGTAAATTTAAAAATGTATTTTTCGACAGTGGATGCTCTTTTTCACAAACATCTTATACCAAAAAAATATCAAGATAGTGTAGGCGGAAATCTTCCAATAGACAACGTTTCCTTTTCAGATTTGATTGTTCGACCAGATCTCCTCTCCCGAAATGCCAATCCGGCAACTAACAACTCAGAAGCTCAAAATTTAAGATACAACGAAGCAGATCACCTTCTTTGGGATCCCCATTACTTTAGGATAAGGCTTGACATCTCATATGGTGAAATTGAAGATGGTTGGTTAACAGATGCCGCCCGAGAGCTTTACGGAATAGATTCAGAAAAGAAAAGAGAAGAGCTTTTGACCGCATTAAGAAATGTAAAGATTTCTTTTTTCTTAAATTTGCTAAGACACAGCTTTGGCTTTCGATCTGATATTCCCTCTGGCCCCTTCGAGCTTGATATAACGTATAACGGCGCCGTTGAGACAGCACTCTATTCACCCGACGCAGATATACTTAAGCCACGATCAGTAAATGGTGAAACTATAGAGACTTTAAAAAAGAATAGTCAAGCATATCAAGCCATGAAACAGTTTTCCGATTCCATTTTATTTACGTATGGTGTTGATGCAGGACTTCTAAGGTTTTCAGACGTCCTTGCCCCCATAGGGGGTTCATGGAATCCTCTTTCTGATAATTTTAATTTCGGCGCCACCGGCCAAGCAACTCGCAGTCGACAAGAACTTCAAACTCATCCCGGATTCCGTGATTTAACAGATATTAATCTCCTTCCACAGGACCGCTTAAGAACCTCCGGAGGAACGAACCCCGAATTCCAGCGCGAACTCTCCATAGACCCGGATTTAAAAGAAGGAGGGACACCCAACTATGTGGTGAGCGAAGGCCGCGTCGCCGCGAAAGAAGGCAGCATCCGCCAACAAACGTTTTTTAATAAGCTAATAGCTTTTTTTAGACTGAGAGAGATGTGGCAAATCGAACAAGCTCACGCCGGCGTTCGCGCCGACCAGCTTCAAGCCGCGGCCTATAGTCGCCTTTTTGAAGAACTAGCTGGTAGAAAAGCTTGTATTGATGGCAAAACTGAAGAAATCGGAAGCAAATATTATAGAATAACAGTAAGAAACGAAAAAATGAAAAAGTGGGTACGAAAGTCACCAGCGAGAAAACTAACGGAGGCCGAGTCAGAAGAAATTGACAGACTCAAAAGGGCAAATAATCGTGCCGCAATACGTAAGATTAGAAAGGCCAGACGAGATCGCGTCCAATCCGGAGAAGGCAGCTTACTTACACTAAGACAAGAAATAAGAAAAGACTTAGAGACACAGGCTGTGATCAGACCCTATCTTCCTGGAGTAGTTCCGAACATTGACGGTACACTAGAGAACCCCTCAGTGAATTATTTGGATGTTATTCAAGGCAAAGTTACCAAGGAGCAAGGTTTTTCGGAAGCCTTCGAAGAGGATTTCTTAACAATGAAAAACAAAGCACCCTTTGGCACGGACTCTGGAAATCACAGCATCACGTTTTTATATTTTGGTGATATTTTAGATGCTGCTCTGCGAATACTGAAACGGAGTGAAGAGTACCCTCGTCTAAATCCTGGAGTGGAGAACAAAAATCTTAGATTAGACATTTGGCGATCTCCTAGACTGACACAGAGAGCCGGTAAGACACATGTCGAAGGTGATCCCCCATCCGGAACCACCAGGATTATCTTAGGGGATGTTACTTATTATGATCAAATTTCAGGAAAAAAGAAAACTATCAATTTAATGGATTTACCAGTGTCCTATGATCTGTTAAGGGATTTTTGGGCGAACAAAGTGATAAAGCCAATGCGCCCTAGGTATTCTTTTCTAGCATTCATCAGAGACGCAATGACCGATCTTGTTCAAGCAGCTTTGACAAATAAATGTGCAGAGAGAGGTGAACCTATTGTTGGAATTAGGCCACATATCTTTCAACAGACAATAAGGGGAACTTCAAAAAATAAAGTAGTGGCAGTTCCTCCGAAAGGGCATCAGCAGGGCTCTACAAACCTGAGCAAAGACAGAATTTACAGGGCTAAAATTGGAGATACCTCAGAAGAGGAAGCTAATGATCTCAATCGTGCCATCCAGAATATTGATCCTGATGCAATGGACCCCACCAAAGATCAACAAATAATTTTCTTGTGTGCAACAACAGACAGACCAAATTCTATTTTTAATGCCGGCGACCCTGATCTTGGCCAGAAAGCTAAGCAAGCGGATTTAAAAAATGGTATAATTTATCTTGAGGTGGGAACAGATGGTACTCCCGTCGAGAATATCTCCTTCACAAAAACGAATCAACCTGGTTACATAGAAGCCAAAGGTGAACAATCAGGAATCAAGGGCGAACCCTTATATTTGAGTGAACCATATAATTGTGATTTTTCAATTTTTGGTAATAACTTTATAAAACCTGGAATGTTTGCTTATATTCGCTTACCTCATTTCGGTTCGCCTGCACAATTAGGGGCTCATTCACGCGTCCTAGGCCTAGGCGGGTACTTTATGGTTACGAAAACTTATAATTCTATCAGTCTCCAGGGCAACAAGTTCACTTGGAAAACCTCTGCAACTTGTTTCTGGAACTCTTTTGGAAAAGACAAGCAGCTTGAGACGTATTATTATTCATAACAAGGAAAAACTATAAATGACATTTGATTCCAAAGAAAATTTTCGCATAAATGATGCAATCAAAAATGGTGGTTTCCCCCGTACCGGCGCAACTCCTTTAGATCGTCATTATGATAAGCTTTTCTACGGACTGGTTGATCAAAAGCAAGATGCCGTACTTTTAAAAGAGCGTTCATTGGATGAATTACAGCTACCCAAGGTTTTAACAATAAAGCAAGTTGAATCAGAAGATCCGGTTTTTGCTTTGAATTTTGTTGCCGATGCTTTCGAGGACTTAAGAAGACATGTCCAGAGAGCCAACTCGCTTCGAAGGTTGAAAAAGACTGGAAAAGAAGAAATAAGAAAATTAGAGGCAAAGAGTGGTTTTTCTGATCTGGAAAAAGAATATGATGATTACATTGATTTTATTTCTGGTGTTTTTATTAATACATACTTAACCACTAAGCACAGAAAACAAATTGTTGATTTTGGTGTTTTTGCAAGACTGTTTAAAAAATTTCATGATGAGTTTGGAAACGAAATTGTTATAACCAAACCCGGATTTATAAAGTCCCCTCTTTGCAACCCACTACACAGTGGTCTCATGATAGAGGTTGCGGACATTGACGGCACAGACGAAGAAGCAAAAGAAGAATGGATTACAGATCCAAATTTTGACTTTTTCCGTAACGCTGCAATAAAATTTGGCTTCATGGTCGATAAGTACCACCCATGGCGACTCATCGCAGACGTCAGTTCTACTCAAATGCAGGACTATTGGGTACAAGCATTACCAGGGGCCCCACCAGAAAACAAGTATGGTCTAATACCCCTTCCCGGTAAGGCATCTAATCTGTTCGACGCTTATTATGACAAAGCTCACTTGACTACAGCACAAGAACTTAGAGATATACTCTATAATATGTACAACACTTTTATAAAGCAATATCCGCAGGTAGTCAAGGTTAAAAACGCTCCCTGCAACAAAGGCATCACAAAATCCTTTATTGATCGAAAAAAAATAAGCATGGATACTCTAGAAAGAGATTATGACATGGATTATTGGTTAGATTTTTGTTTTGCAGCGAGATTAAAAGAAGAAAACCTGAAGATTTCTAAGGCGCAGTACAACATGTATCTTCGAAATGGAAGATCGATGATAAAAAGAGTTGACATTTCTGCCGGAATGAATTATATTAATAATATGCTTAAGATGTTAAAGTCAAAACAAACCAACACTAGGTTCTGTCAAAACTATGACAAGTGCGTTGACTAAAATAACTAAAAGAGATAAAATTGATATTCCAAACTTTAGACGACAAAAAAGAATGCGTAGGAGTGTATTATAATGAGAGACTTCATAGTGAAATTAGCGATAATCTTACTAAAACCTGGGCTTATGCCTCTTATCTGGACGGAAAGGACATTCAGTATGCTAGTCTCCTCTGTTCTTCAGATAGCCCTGGGGCCCCTTGTCCGGACCACTTAAAAGATCAGTGGGATTACATATCTGATAAGCTTAAATCTTTTCTTAGATCGTTCAAAGAAGCAAAGGTAGACTTAAATCAAAATTGTTTTTTTGATCTAGTCCCCGAAAGATTTTTATTGGAGTTCTGTGATGTCAAGAATAAGATAACACAGTATGTTTTTGACAAATACGAAAAACCAAGCAATTATGATTTTCTCTTGTCTTTGCAGAGAGTCATCAGCGAAATAGATTATCAAAAAATGAATATCGATTTAACCCCTATGAATCGAAAAGCCTATCAATTTAAAACAAAACAAATAAGACAGCGAATAAAAGAAAAGGCTCCTTATATAAAGTATGATATTTTTGGCACCAAGACAGGAAGGTTGACGACCAAGAAATGGAGCTTTCCCATCCTGACCCTAGCCAAAGAATACAGAGGGGTCATAAAACCGACGAATGATTGGTTTGTCGAGCTTGACTTTAATGCCGCAGAGCTTAGAACTCTCCTTGCGCTCTCCGGACAACCTCAACCCATTGAAGATATACACCAATGGAACGCAAAGAACATATACAAAAACAATCCGACAAGGGACGAGGCAAAGAAAAGAATCTTTGCATGGCTATACAACCCCGACTCGAAGGACCGGTCCTCAAGTAAAATATATAATCGAGATTTTGTGTTAAAAAAACACTGGAATGGTGAACAAGTACATACCTTTTATGATAGAATAATAGATGCCGATGCACATCACGCTTTAAATTATATAATTCAAAGTACAACGAGTGATATGTTCTTGAGAAGAATGGTAAAAGTTCATGAGTTTTTGAGAGATAAACAATCAAATATTGCTTTTTCTATTCACGACAGCTTGGTCATAGATCTCGTTGATGCAGAAAAACATTTGATACCAGAAATCAAAGAAATTTTTTCTAAAACAGAGTTAGGCGATTTTAAGGTGAATATATCAGCCGGCAAAGATTTTGGAAACATGAAGGAGTTAAAAATATGAAAGTGTACAATAAACTGGTGAGAGACAACATACCATCCATAATGAGTGCGCAAGGGAAAAATTTTAGGACCCACGTAGCCGAACCAGAGGAATACAAAATCAAACTCAAGGAGAAATTAATTGAGGAAGTTAATGAGTTTCTTGAAGATCCCTGCCTGGAAGAACTAGCGGATATTTTTGAGGTTTTTAGTGCCCTTGTTGATGCCATGGGCTATTCCCAGGATGAATTGGCTGAATGTATGAGTGACAAATCCGATGAAAGAGGCATCTTCGAAGCCAGGATCATTTTAGAAACTGTAGAAGAGTAAAATGGAAACGATTGTTGGATTGGGAAAGACAGGTTGCGCCTTGGCAGATCAATTTTCTGCTTATGAGGAATATAAGATTTACAAGATCGACGTCGATCTCGAAGGCTTAAAGAAAAACGGGATATATGACTTTCCCAGGCAACCAAGCCCAGAGGAATACGAAAAGAATTGTCCGAATATGAAGTACTTTTTCAAGAATTGTACAGGGAATGTACTTTTCATTGTTGATGGCTCTGAACAGATATCAGCAGCGTCCCTCCGCGTTCTTGAAAATTTGTATAAGAAAAAACTTAATGTAAAAATACTGTATATAAAACAGGATATACATTTCTTTTCAAAAATAGCACAGTTTACGGATAAAATAGCATTTAACATTTTACAAGAATATACCAGATCAGGGGTTTTTGAAAGGATATATCTGGTCGATATGAAGAGTATTGAACCGATCATGGAACACTTGCCTTTAATGCAACAAACAAGAGCATCATATCAACTGATTGCAACTACAATGCACATGATGAATGTATATGATCACATAGATTCAGCCACAGATACTTTCTGCTCGCTCCCTGAGACGGCCAGACTAGCCACCCTGGGTTATGGCACACCCGAGTCTGAAATAAATTATTTTTTTCCACTTGACAAGACGCGTGAAATAAGATACTATTATGGTATCAATGAAAAAAGACTTGAAACAGAAAAAGGTCTTTTGAAAAAGATAAAAACACAACTAAGAGACAATGAGCAAGAAGGAATCAGAACAAGTTATGGAGTATTTTCAACGAGTTATGAAGAAGATTTTGTTTACACACTCGCGTTGAGTTCTGAAATACAAGGTGGTGATGAAAATGACAAAAAACAAGATTAAAGCTTTTGAAGGTAAGTTCGTTAAGAAAAACGGCGACCAAAGAATCATGCAGTTCGTAAAACTGGGTGATCTACCAGAGGAGTTTTTAGATTCCAGAATCCAGAGTCGGAATGATAAGCGTAAATTATCCGAAGCATCAGAGATGGTGTGGGAACTTGAAACTGGCTTCCGGGTTTTCAACTGGAAAACGGTGATCGGAGAAGTGAGAGAATTTTTTGTTGAAAGAAAAGATTTTCTTGCTTGACAAATTAAAATTAATTTGATATAGTATAACAATCAGCACAATGAGAGATTTATCATTGTGACTTTAACCTAAAAGGAGTAACTAATGACTATAGATTTAGACAAAATGAGACAGAAACTCAACAAACTACAAAACAAAGGAGGTAAGGGAGGAGATTCTATTTTCTGGCGTCCTAAGGACGGACAGCAAACGGTTCGTATAATCCCTACGTCAGACGGAGATCCGTTCAAGGACTTCTGGTTTCATTATAACCTGGGTAACAACCCTGGTTTCCTGAGCCCGAAGAAGAACTTTGGAGAAAACGACCCCCTTGACGATTTTGTTCGTGAACTTTTCAACGAAGGGACAGATGACAGCGTAAGAGAGGCCAAGAACCTCATGGCTCGTCAACGATTCTTTTCGCCTGTTATTGTTCGCGGAGAGGAAGATCAGGGCGTTCGAATCTGGGGCTACGGCAAGATGGCTTATGAAAAGCTTTTGAGTCTTGTTCTCAATCCAGAGTATGGCGATATTACAGATCCAGAGGAAGGAACGGATCTTGTGATTGACTACGGTAAGCCTGCGGGAGCAACTTTCCCTCAGACAAAGATTACCCCACGTCGAAAGTCATCTCCGATTGTGGAGGATTCGACACAGGTTGAAACCTATCTGGAGTCTATTCCAGATTTTAACGATATCTTTGATCGTAAAACACCTGAACAAGTTGGAGAGATTTTGGAACAATATCTTTCTGGTGGCTTGGATGCCGAGAGCAACTCCGTTGAAGAAACGAAGTATGCAGCGACACCAAATACTACCGGTGATGTATCCGAAGTTGATGCAGCTTTCAATGATCTTTTAGGCTCCTAGTTTCGACGGACCTTAAAGACCAAAGGGCCCCCTCCGAGTTTACCTCCTAGGCAAAGAGCGGGGCCCTTAATATACTAACATAAATAGAGGATAAAATGGGAATTACACGTAAAAAAACAAAGGCTGGCAAACTTTCTTTAGATGATATGCGCAGCTTAATTAATAAGAAAGCGGGGATGAACGTTGCACACAATTTACAAGACGCAAACCCCACAGAAGTGAAAGAGTGGATCCCAACCGGTTCTCGCTGGCTAGACTCGATTATATGTCGCGGACAGTTATCGGGAGTACCAGTTGGAAAGGTAGTTGAAATTGCTGGCTTAGAAGCGTCGGGCAAGAGTTATATGGCTGCGCAGGTTGCAGCCAATGCCCAAAGAATGGGCATCGATGTTATTTATTTTGATTCAGAATCTGCTATTGACCCGACGTTTTTAAAGAAGGCGGGCTGTGATTTGGACACATTATTATATGTACAGGCTCAATCCGTCGAGTTTGTTCTTGAAACCATAGAAGAGTTGCTTGGCAGCAACGAGACTCAGATGTTGTTTATATGGGATTCATTAGCTTTGACCCCAGCAATCAGTGATATTGAGGGAGACTTTAATCCGCTCTCTTCCATGGCGGTTAAGGCTAGGATCTTAGCAAAAGGGATGAGTAAACTTACAGTGCCTATTGCAAATAGCCAGTCGACCCTCCTGGTTTTAAATCAATTAAAGACAAATATTACTAGAAGCCCCTCTGAGGCGATGGTAGAGCCCTATATGACCCCGGGAGGCAAAGCAATGATATATGCCTACTCTTTGCGCATTTGGCTCACAGGACGCAAATCTAAGGCTTCTTTCATTACAGACGATAAAGGCTTCCGAGTTGGCTCTGAGGTTAAGGCGACCTTAAAAAAGTCTCGTTTTGGCACACAGGGCCGACAGTGCACATTTAAAATCCTCTGGGGCGAAGATATTGGTATCCAAGATGAGGAGAGTTGGTTTGAAGCTGTGAAGGGCTCAAGACATATGTCCTCTTCTGGTGCTTGGTATACTTTAGAAATGAAAGATGGGAACAAAGTCAAGTTCCAGCCTTCGAAATGGAAGGAAAAAATACAAGATGAAAGCTTCCGGAATAGAATCCTAGAGCTTATGGATGAGGAAGTAATTTTAAAATTTGACAAAAGAGAGGGAGACGCAAACGAATATTACGATATTGAGAACGGTTCTGAAGAAACTACTTAATATTGATGAGGCAAAAATTTCTAGACAGATTACAAAAAAAATTCCCAGAAAACACAATCGAATTAATGTTGATCGAGGTTGGTGATTCTTACTCTAAAGAAACACTAGCACTAGACGGAAAAAAGATTAATTTTTCATGGGATCCTCCACTGAAAGAAACTACACCTCAAAGCGTTTGTGACACTCTACTCCAATATTGTTTAGACGACATAAGGGAAATATTAGATGAGCAAAAGAAAAAGAACGATAATAATTGATGCACTTAACATGTATTTTAGGGCCTATATTGTAGACCCAAGTCTCTCAACAAACGGACAGCCAATAGGTGGGACGAAAGGCTTTCTAAAGATACTTCAGAAATTGCTTAGAGAGACTCAGGCAAACAGAGTCATCGTTGCTTGGGACGGCCCCGGCGGTTCTAGAAAAAAGCGCTCCGTGAACAAGGGTTACAAAGAGGGCCGAAAGCCAATTCGTTTGAACAGAGATATTCAAGGCCTCTTAAATGAAAACCAGGAGCTTGAAAATAAAATCTGGCAACAAACAAGACTGATGGAGTATCTAAATATGATGCCTATCACACAAATAATGCTGCCAGAAATTGAGGCAGATGATGTCATAGCTTATGTGACACATATCCCCGCTCTTAAAGACGAAGAAAAAGTTATCATAAGTAGTGATAAAGACTTTATCCAACTTTGCAATGACAAGACAGTCTTATTTAGACCGATCCAGAAAGAGATACTGAACTCTAATAGGATTGTTGATAAATTTGGCATTCATCCAACAAACTTCGCACTTGCCAGAGCAATTGCAGGCGATAAAAGCGATAATCTCCCAGGCGTTCCTGGTGTCGGATTGAAATCTATAGCCAAGAGGATGCCATTTTTCTCAGAAGAGGACTTCTGTGACATACCTTTTCTTATAGAACACTGCAAGGACGCTGAAAGTGAATTAAAAATGTATAAAAGCATTGTGGAAAATGAAGATTTGATTAAGGAGAACTACAGGCTCATGCAGCTTTATTCTCCTTCAATTTCTCCTCAGTCAAAACAGCATGTAAAAAATGCGATCTTTAACCTAGATTGTAGCTTCAATAAAACAGAGATCATCAAGATGATGAACGAAGATGGTTTCGGTGCCTTCAGTTGGAATGATCTCTTTGCGTCAATGAAGAACATAATTTTCGAAAACTGTTGACAAATTAAAAAATATATTGTATAGTGTATATATACACGCCCTTAGCTCAGTGGTTAGAGCACTCGTCTTATAAGCGAGTAGGCCTGGGTTCAACTCCCAGAGGGCGTACTGAATAGGAGATGAAAATATGAAAAGAATGTTGTTTTTAACAGGGGTCCTGCTTTCGGGTTGTCTTGTCGACACGAGTTTCCCAGAGCCAACAGGACCATATTTAATTGAGCCAGTTTGTGACAATGTTGAGGAGCTTTACTGGGAGATGGGCAATCCAATTTATTGTTACCCAGATCAGTGTTGTATCTGGGAATATTACGACTATGACGGATGGATCTGTGAAGAAACATGGTGTGAATATAGAAACCTGTCCGCATGCTGGTGGGCCAACATAGAAGTTGTGTGTTACTAAGATGAAAAAACTTAAAAAAATATTTTTACTTACACTATGTCTGTCAATGTCTGGGTGTTTATTTGCCCCACTTGGCCGACACTGTATTTATAACGACTATTATTACTCATGCAAGCTGCCACAGCCTTCGCATGCTTTGGTCTCTTGTGAAGAAGGTTGCTGCACATTTTTGTTGCGTTCACCTTTACGTCACCCGGGCCACAAACTAACCACATATTGTTTAGAAAGCTATGCAACATGTCAGTGGGGAATTTATGATTAGGAGGGGAGATTGTCTTTGATGTCTAATGAAAGCTTTTCTAAGTTCGGAAAAGATTTTCAAGAAAAATTATGTCAACTGATGCTTCAGGATAGGGCCTTCTGCGATCAGATATTAGAGGTCCTAAAACTGGAGTTTTTTGAGGTTAAATACATTAGAGTTTTCGCCGCAAAAATTATCGATTTCAAGGAAGAGTTTGGTAATCACCCAACACAAAAAACAGTCGCGACAATCCTTAGAGCGCACTTAGAAGATGAGAATCCTGCAGTACAAAAGCAGACGAGAGACTTCTTCGCTAGGATGTATAAGACGGAAGTTCCCGAAGCCGAAAAGGAATTCATTAGAAAGACATCACTCGACTTTTGCAAGAAACAAAAGTTGAAAGAGGCTATGATCGAAAGCGCTAAGCTTTTGCAGAACTCTTCTTTCGACGAGATAGCTGACAAAATCAATGAAGCTTTAAAGCTTGGCACCGACAACAACTTTGGATACGACTATTTCAAAGACTTTGAGGAGCGGTGGATCCATCGCCCACGTATGCCAGTCGCTACAGGGTGGGATGTCATCGACGATATTAGCTCAGGTGGCCTAGGCAAAGGAGAACTTGGTGTTGTCATTGCTCCAACCGGTGCAGGAAAATCTATGGTGTTGGTCCATTTGGGCGCCCAAGCTATAAAAAATAAGAAAAATGTGGTACACTATACTCTAGAGTTAGGTTCTCACGTTATAGCAACTCGTTATGATAGTTGTATAACTAATGTGCCCATGTCTGACTTGCATTCATATAAAGAAAATGTATATGAAATGGTAAAAAATTTAGAGTCCAAATTGATCGTAAAAGAGTACCCCACAAAGAGTGCATCACCCGCAACTATAAAGAATCATTTAGAAAGATTGAGGCAACAAGGTATCAAGGTTGATATGATCATTGTTGACTATGCAGATTTACTTCGACCAGCCATTGTAAGAAAGGAAAAAAGACATGAGTTGGAGACTATTTATGAAGATCTCCGCGCCATAGGGCAAGAGTTTGAATGTCCTATCTGGACAGCATCTCAAACCAACAGGTCCGGATTGAACGCTGAGGTGATAACTATGGAATCGATTTCTGAAGCCTTTAATAAATGTTTTGTGGCAGACTTTATATTTTCTGTATCCAGAACAGTAGAAAATAAGGCTCAGAACGGTGGTCGATTATTTGTGGCAAAAAACAGAAATGGGCCAGATGGAGTAAGTTATCCAATAAAAATGGATACTTCCAGAGTTTACATCGATGTCTTAGAAGAATCAGATGAAGACAGGATTATTGTTAATACTGTAAAAGAACAGAAAGAATTTTTGAGAGATAGAATGACAAAATATAAAAATAAAGGAACACTATGAAACACACAAAGCAAGAAACTTTAAATTCTACGTTAGATTATTTTGATGGCGACGAGCTGGCCACCAATGTTTGGATGACAAAATATGCCTTAAAGAATAAACAAGGCGAATTCCTAGAAAAAACGCCGGATGATATGCACAAGAGGTTGGCAAAAGAATTCGGAAGAATTGAAGCCCAATTCGGGGGTGACAGAGCCCTTTCTGAAGATCAAATATATGATCTATTGAAAGATTTTAAATATATTGTACCACAAGGCTCCCCCATGATGGGGATCGGAAACAATCATGTCAATGTTTCGTTGTCGAATTGTGTTGTCGTAGATTCACCAAACGATAATGTGTCATCTATAATGGATTCAGGAAAACAACTAGCTAATTTGTTCAAAAGACGATGTGGTGTAGGGCTGGACATCTCAAACCTCCGTCCCGATGGCACAACAGTTAACAACTCCGCGGGCACAACTACTGGAGCGTGGTCTTTTGCCGATTTTTATTCTTATGTATGCAGGATGATTGGACAAAACGGCCGTAGAGGCGCCCTTATGGTGACGATGGATGTCAGGCACCCAGATATTGAAAGTTTTGTAACCATGAAGCATGACCTAACAAAGGTCACAGGAGCAAATGTTTCTGTTAAAATCAGCGACAGTTTTATGCATGCAGTTGAAAACGAAGAAAAGTTTACTTTACAATTTCCCGTTGACTCTGATAAACCAACATATACCAAAGAGATTGATGCAAAAGAATTATGGGATTCTATCGTAGAATCCGCAACGGCAACAGCAGAGCCCGGACTCATGATGTGGGACAATATCATAAACAATCTGCCGGCACACGAATATGCAGACAAGGGATTTAAAACTTTGACGACCAATCCGTGTGGTGAGATTCCTCTTTCTGCCTACGATTCGTGCCGCTTAATTTCGATCAACCTGAAGAACTTTGTCAAGAATCGATTCACATCAAAAGCAGTGTTTGATTATGAAAGCTTTGCAGAGGTAGTCTCTGCTGCCCAAAGACTTTCTGATGACCTGGTAGAACTTGAAGTTGAAAAGTTGGAGAAGATAATTGATGTATGTGACACAGAAGATGAGAAGGCTATGTGGAATAACTTACTCGATGCCTGCAAGAACGGTCGCAGAACCGGCCTAGGCACACACGGTCTAGCAGATGCGCTAGCGAACTTGAGCCTTAGTTATGATTCTGATGAGGCGCTTGAAGAAATTGATAAGATTTACGATGCCCTGCGTATCGCTGCGTACACAGAGAGTGCAGATCTGTCTCAGGAGCGAGGCCCCTTTTCGATCTTCGACTGGGACACAGAAAAATCAAACTCTTATATTTCAAGATTGCCAAAAATTTTGCGGGACAAAATTTCCAGATTTGGAAGACGCAACATTTCAATCTTGACAAATGCTCCGACTGGTAGTGTATCCATCATGTCTCAGACAAGCTCAGGTTTGGAGCCTGTTTTCAGAAACAGTTATACTAGGAGACGAAAATTATCTCACGATGAAGCAAATGTCGAGGCCGATTTCGTTGACGAGCTTGGTGATCGCTGGCTAGAGTACAGCGTTTTCCACCATAATGTCAGAGAGTGGTTGGAAACTATAGGCGCAACTAGAACAGAGTCACAAGATTCACTACCAGAGTTTTTTGTGACCAGCGATCAGATTGACTGGAAACAAAGAATCAATGTCCAAGCCGCAATTCAAAAGAGCATAGATCATTCTATCAGTTCAACAATTAATCTTCCCAGAGGAACGGATCCGGCGACCGTTGCAGAATTATATCTCTTAGGCTGGAAAATGGGCCTTAAAGGTATAACAGTATATGTGGATGGCTCCCGCTCTGGTGTGTTGGTGACAGAAAATGACACTGCCAATGAAAGTTTTTTGTCTTCAAAAGCCTTCCCAAGACCAGAAGAGGTAGATTGTGATATTCACCATACAACAATCAAGGGAGAAAAGTGGACGATTCTGGTTGGCATGTTACATGGTAAGCCATATGAAGTTATGGGAGGTTTGTCAAACTTGATTGAAATTCCAAAAAGCCTGACAAAAGGAAAGTTAACAAAAGTTAAATTTAAAACTAAAGATAATCGTTACGATTTAAGAGTTGGTAAAAATGGTGATACAATGGTTGTACGTGACGTTGTAAAGGTGTTCGACAACCCTAATAATTCAGCATTCACACGAATGATTTCACTGTCTTTGCGCCATGGAGCCAGACCAAGTTTTTTGGTTGAACAATTGCAAAAAGATAAAGATAGTGACATGTTCAGCTTTGCTCGTTGCGTAGCAAGAATCCTAAAAAATTACATCAAGAATGGGGAAAAGGTCGACTCGGACAAAGCTTGCCCAACCTGCGAAACTGAGACCGCTCTTATTTATCAAGATGGTTGTGTGACATGTTCTTTTTGTGGATATGCGAAATGTGGATGAAAAAGGAGATATAATGAATTTTTACCCAAGAAACAGGCATGTTTTAGTTCAAAAGTTAGAGGAAAAAGAGGAAAAACAAACAACGATCCAAGTGTTACTACCAGAGGGCTACTCTGAAAAGAAAGAGCCGTATGTGAGTGTACTTGTTAAAGAGGTCGCCCCAAGCTGTACTATTGGCCTCAGTAAAGGAGACAAAGTTGTTGTGGAGGCCTCTATGTTACAAGAAATTAAGTTCGACGAAGAACTATATATTGTGATATTAGAAAATTATATTTATGGAGTAATTTCAAGTAGATGAAAAGGATCACGCTGACAGAACTGAAGAGAATCATAAAAGAGCAATTGATAACCGAAATAAGACTTAAAAGATGGTTAAATACTCATTTTAATGATAATGGCTTTGCTTCGATAACATCAGACAGAGGAGATGTTTCAGACGAAGAAAACGATGCCAATTTTGAAGAACTTATGAAGTTCTTCCGAGGTGCAGGCTACGGCTTTGTTAAAACCCAAGGTGGCTGGGAAGAATCACATGATGGAGAAAAGGTACAAGTCACGGAGAGAAGCCTGATGATCCCAAATGTCTCACGGGAGATGGAGAACAATGAAGAAACCGCAATGGTTTTGTTTGACTTATGTAAGACAGCCGCAGATATGTATGATCAGGAGGCCTTTTTGTTCGGCTGGGGGAAATATCACTCACTGAGCCCCGAAGACCCTGGCTCTCCTTTTGCTGCCGTTTACGATGCATCTGGAGGATTACTTTACGGACCTTTCACAGAATCCGACGAAGGTGGAGCTTTAAATGTATGGTCTAGGCTAGTAAAAGGTAAGGATAGAAGAAGAAAGTTTGCTTTCACTGAATGGAAAGCCGCTGCCCCTCCAAAAAATCAATTTGAGGCGATGGGCCGCGGCAATAAAGGCGAGATCTTTCTAAAAAAATAGAGGTATAAATGACACTTGTAGAATTATTGTGCGCAGCGTATGTTTCGCTGTTGCTCCCTAATGCTGATATAGCATGTGAAAATATGGAAACCATTGTTGAGGCATCAGAGCAACATGCCGTAGATCCCGCGGTGATGGTTTCTTTGATATATGTTGAGTCCCGGTGGAAACCAACGGCTGTATCTTCTGCCGGCGCTTGTGGCTTGACTCAGGTTTTACCCAAGTATTCTGCCGGTACCCGCGGAAGATTCGGAAAAAGATTAACATGCCGTCAGCTTATGAATCCGACAACTAGTATTGATAGAGGCACCCAAATACTTGGGTACTTTTTAAAAAGATATGACGAAAATTATAGGAGAAGTCTCTGCACATATAATGCTGGCTGGTCCCGTTGTAAAAGAGCCAGGGGCAAGCACAAAGGATACAGATATGCCAGGAAAGTCACTAAACTAGCCAGGAAAATCGACAGAGAAATGAAAGAAATACAAATTGAATACGAAAATGAAGTTGATGTGCCCGGGTGTTATGAATGAGCATGTTTACAAGTACGATGAGGTGGTCGTAGGCAGCAGCCTCAGTGCTGTCACTTACGCCTATTTGACAAATAGTAAGATTTTAATGAATGGTACCGCCCCATTCTTTTTTGAAAGTTTTGAAAACGATATAGACTTATCAAAAATTAATTTCCGAAATGAGGCCCGGCACCTGCATGGTTTCAAAGTGAATAAGACCGTCGGCAAATCTAAGCTTGAGGTTTGGCAAAGGTTGAGTTATGTAAATTCGGTCGCCGGCCTCACGCCAATGTCCGACAAGATAGAGAGTATAAGATTGTCTGATGACTCCTTAAGAATAACCACGAAGAACTTCCGTTTAATTAAAATTCAATTTGATAGATTAAGAATATTTGATGACGAGAAAATATCAGGCCTCCAACCTCATAAAAAAAGCTTCGCAAAATACAAAGTATTAGACTGGGTAAATGTGCATTCCGGCATGATACACGAGTATGATTTTTTAAATTCGTCAATAGATTTTGTCAGAGACATACATTTTTACCCCTCTAATCGAATTGATGGACGGCATGATAAGAAGGATCTTGTCGCTGTTTCGTATTTATCGGAAGATCAGTTAAAAGATTTTGATTTCTCCGACACTGTTGCAAAATTTAAAATTTTAAAATTAATGAAACAGGCCGGCATCAGAGGGGCAAGGAATGGTCGAGATCAGCTAAATCCGAATAAATATAAATATTATTCTTTAAAAGCAAGGACAACAAAAAGAGAAATAATGAAAGGTAAAATGCCAAAGTATGAAAACGAAGAAAATATAATTTTTGATTATCGTACAGAGGAACAAGTGTTAGAGGAAGAATCCAAAAACCATGCACCATATTTTGAAAAGATTGCAGGAGGTATTTTTTAAATTGCATTTTGAGGGCAAGAATTACTTTCACCTAGCGGGTATAGTACCGCTGGCCGGCCAACCGCTGGAGTTTAATATGCCGTGGCATGACAGTTGCATGCCAATATCATCAAATTATCTGGCAGTTGAAAGAGCAGCCGTGGAATGTGCATATGCAGGGTGTGAGACGATTTGGATTGTCTGTCACGATGATGTCCAGCCTCTTATAAGATATCGTCTAGGAGATTATATTAATGATCCGGTTTGGGTCGCAAGGACAAAAGATAACAGACCCTCTGAGAGTAAAAAGCAAATACCTATATTTTATGTTCCAATACACCCAAAGGATCGGGATAAGCGAGATTGTTTGGCCTGGAGCGTTCTGCACGGTGCCATGTCTGCCTATAATGTCAGTAAAACAATCAGCGCTTGGACAATCCCTGACAGATATTATACCGCTTTTCCATATGGTATATACCCACCCGAAATTGTTCGAGAACACAGAGATGAAATTTCTGGTAAGGGAGGGTTCTCGCTAAGCTTTTCGGGCGGGACAGTTAGGGAGGATAAATATCTTGGTTTTACTTTTAACAATGACGATTTTATTACGATCAGGAAAATTTTTAGAGAAAAGGCGACAGGTTTATATAAGGCAAACCCAGAAGGTGGAATACCAACCGAAAGGCTCCCGCTCGAAGAGCGCTACTCTGCAAGATTCTTTGAATTGTCTGATGTCTTCTGTCCCCTTGAACAGGATAAGGCCGGCCCAAAAGAGGTGCCGTGGTATTATGACATTAGCACCTGGAAAGGATATCAGGAGTTTATGGGCTCAGATCATTCAAAAAAAATCATACGTCCACCGAAAAGTATTTTGAGTTATCATGAGATGGCAAAGATTGGTCAAGATAATGAAAATAATTAAAAAGTACTTGACTTTAAAGAACTTCTATGTTAGTCTAATACTATAAAATAATTGGAGAAACACATTGTCTAAGAAAATACCTTTTGTCGGGCTTCATGCTCATAGTGGATTAAGTTTAAATGACGGCTTGGGATATCCCCAAGATCATATGGACTTCGCACTTCACAACGGCTCAGATGCTCTTGCCTTGACTGATCATGGACACATGAATGGGTTGCCATACCAAGTATTGCACGCAAAGAAATTAAAGGCAAATGGCGACAATTTTAAGCCAATTTTTGGAGTTGAAGCCTATTTCCTTCCGTCCCTTGAGGATTGGACCAAAGCATATGACAAAGCAAAAAGTGAAAAAAAGAAGGTCGAAGACGATATTTCTCTAAGTATCGAAGATGAAAAGGCTTCCAAGCAAAAAGTGACCAACATTTTGAAGAAAAGGAACCACTTAATTTTGCTTGCACAGAACCAAACGGGTTTGAACAACATATTTAAACTTGTTTCGGAGAGTTACAAAGATGACAATTTTTATAGATATCCTAGAATGGATTATAATCTCCTTTCTCAATATGGTGATGGCATTATTGCTTCCAGTGCTTGCCTTGGTGGGGTTTATGCTGGAAACTATTGGGACAACAAAGAAGAAGGTGAAGAAGCTGTTCTGGAGGCGATGAGGGAAAGCACTCGTCGAATGAAGGCTATTTTTGGAGACCGATGGTTTGGAGAATTACAATGGAACAACATCCCCGATCAACATGAACTCAACAAGTATATCATTCAAGTTTGTCGTGAGTCTGATGTTGATCTTATCTCTACTGCTGATAGCCACTATCCTAACCCTGATGCCTGGAAAGACCGAGAACTCTACAAGAGAATCGGTTGGCTTGGAAAAGGAGGTCTTCCAGGATACATGTCCGCAGAACTCCCAGGAGGAGTAGAAGAAATCGGATACGAGTTGTATCCCAAGAATGGGGAACAGATGTGGGAGTCATATCAGAAATATTCTGAGATGCTCGACGTAAATTACGACGACGACCTTGTTCGCGACTCGATTGCACGTACGCATCACATAGCCCATGATTTGATTGAAGATTTCATGCCAGACAACGAGGTACGACTTCCAAAGTTTGTCGTTCCCGCCGGCAAGACAGACATACAGACCTTGACCGAGAACTGTATTGAAGGGCTAAAGAACCACGAACTACAGACTAATGAAGAGTATGTCACTAGGCTGAGAGAGGAATTGAACATTATCAAAGATCGCGGATTCGCGAAATACTTTTTGACAATGCAGGCCGTTGCAGATAAAGCAACCTCAGTTCAGCTTGCCGGCCCAGGCCGTGGCTCCGCAGCAGGATCCCTAGTTGCGTATGTGTTGGGAATCACTCAGATTGACCCGATTAAATATGGCTTACTCTTCTCCCGTTTCCTACGCAAAGATGCCGTCGACTATCCGGATATTGACTATGATGTGTCGGATCCGATGCAACTTAAAGAGATGTTAATCGAAGAATGGGGCAAATCAACTGTTGTTCCCATCTCTAACTACAATACGCTTCAATTACGTTCGTTAATCAAAGACGTATCAAAGTTTTATGATATTCCTTTCGTTGAGGTCAATGTAGTTACGGGGCGAATGATTTCTGAAGCTATACCCATCGCGAAACAGAAGCACGGTATAAAGGCCGGAGTTTACGCTCCAACGTTCGAAGAGGTGATGGAGTACTCTGACAGCCTCAAAAAGTTTTTGGAGAAATATCCGCACGTTAAGACCCATATCGTGGCCCTCCTAGGACAAGTCCGTTCTGTTTCCAGACATGCAGGGGGCGTTGTTATTGGCGAAGATTTGGATAAGTGGATGCCCCTGGTTAATAGTGGTGGCGTACGCCAAACGCCTTGGTCAGAAGGGCAAAACGTTAGGCATCTTGAACCATTAGGATTTATTAAGTTCGATATATTGGGGCTTACTACTCTCCGCATGATTGAGGGCGCGGTAAAACACATTCTCAAGAGACACTATAATAACGATGACCCAACTTTCAGTGATGTTCTAGACTATTACAACAAATACCTCCACCCGGATGTTATTGATTTAAATGATCAGAAAGTCTACAAGAACATATTTCACAAAGGTAAGTGGGCTGGCGTTTTTCAGTTTACAGAGAAAGGCGCCCAGGGCTTCTGCACCCGCGTCAAACCAAAGAATATAATCGACATATCAGCTATCACATCTATTTATCGACCTGGCCCGCTCAGTGCAAACGTTGATAAGTTATTTGTATCAGCGAAAAGAAACCCAAGAGATGTTGAATATGTCAACTCTCTTGTCAAGGAGGTCACGAAAGAGACTTATGGTTTCCTAATTTTCCAAGAGCAGATTGCCCTACTGGCACACAAGCTTGGCAAAGGGATCTCCTTGGATGAGGGCAACGAGCTTAGAAAACTACTAACCAAAAAAGGCACAGGAGATCATGAAAAGAAAAAGCTTAAAATCTACAACAAGTTCGTTGAGGGCTGTACCTCTAAGGGGCTCACACGAGGTCAAGCGGAAGAATTGTGGCAAAAGTTCGAATACTTCTCAGGGTATGGTTTTAATAAGTCCCACGCTGTTAGCTACAGTATTCTTAGCTATCAGTGCGCTTGGCTTTTTAATTACTATCCCTCAGAGTGGATGGCAGCTTTTCTCGACAAGGAACCAGAATCAAGAAAAGAACGAGCCATCAACACTGCTAGATCGATGGGATTCGGAATCCAGCCTTTAAACATCAATACTTCGGGCACGGTCTGGGAGATCTCTCCTGATGGAAAAACATTAATTCAACCCTTAACTTCTATCAAAGGCCTAGGCGACAAAGCGATTGAGCAGATACTAGGGAATAGACCCTTTAATTCAATTGAAGAGCTTTTGTTTAGCGAAGAAATCATCTACAGCAAGCTAAATAAGAAAGCCCTGGACGTAATGTGTCGATCCGGAGCACTAGATGATTTATGTGACGACAGGTTTTCCGGCCTGAAGCATTTTTGGTCGGCTACGATTGTGGATCGCCCCAAGAACCAGAAAAGATTTGCCGAAAACATAGAGGCATATGCCGAGGAAGGAAGCTTTTCAAAAGAAGAGAAGGTTGTTTATCTGTCTGAGTTGACTGGGATCTTTCCCATTGATCTGGTATTGAACCAGTCGGTCCAGAAAAAGTTAAAAGAAATGTTTGTCCCACCTATCTCTGAATATGATGCGGACTTGGAATTAATTTGGTTTATACCAAGAGAGATAGTAAAGAGGAAAACAAAGAATGGTCATGATTATTGGATTGTGAACGTTATTGATTCAAATAATGTTACAACTCAAATCAAATGTTGGGGGGTTCGTGATTACGATAAGATATTCCTGAATCGCCCTTACATGGCTAAATTGAGCTATGATGAACAGTGGGGTTTTTCCACACGGTCCATAAAATACGCTTTTAAACTAATAGGATAAGAAAATGAAATTAAAATTTTATAAAACAAGAACCGGTGCCAAGCTACCAAACCGAGCCCATTCAACAGATGCTGGCATGGATCTATTCTATTGCCCAGATCTAAGCAGTGAAAATGTGTGCGTCTGGGAGCCCGGACACAAATTTAAAATACCCGCAGGGGAAAACTGTTTAATACCCACTGGGTTGAAAGTGGATTTGCCAAGCGGGTACATGCTTGAGGTAAAAAACAAATCTGGTGTTGCATCCAAGAACCAACTGATAGTTGGGGCATGTGTTATTGATCCTGGCTATACGGGTGAGATATATGTAAACCTACATAACATTGGCAGATCAACACAAGAGATCATACCCAATCAAAAAATAGCACAGGCAGTGCTAATCAAAACAGAATCATGTGATATAGAAGAGGTCTTCACAGATCCACAAGACAAAAAAACACTCCGAGGCTCAGGCGCCTTCGGTTCAACAGGAGAATTTTAATGAGCAAATTTGATAGAAAAATCAAGAGACAAAAAGAAAAGGAACAGAAAAAGAATCAAGAAGCCGAAATGAAACAGAAAATTCATATGTTCGGACAATTACCGGATAACTGTTTGACATGTAATAAAGAATTTGACAAAACTGATAAAAGTATGGTACAGTCATGGTGTGTCGTAGTCAGAGAAGATGAAAAGAAAGTGAACCTATATTGTCCCGAGTGCTGGACAAGGGCTATGATGCGAGTAAAAGAACTCGAAGAACAGATCAATGGAGAAGAAAATGATAGTTGATTCTAACGGCGATGTTGTTAGTAAAATAAAAGGAACAGTTAGTTTTGACGATGTGCTTCTACAGCCGAATTATTCCGACATAGAGAGCAGATCAGAAGTCAACCTTGGTCATAGACTAGCCTTCAACGATCTGACCCTACCTATAATTTCCAGCCCGATGGACACGGTGACAGAACACAACATGGCCTCTTCGATGGCCTCACTCGGAGGTTTTGGCATCATTCACAGATATAACACGATAAAACAACAGGTTCAGATGGTCGAGACTGTGGCAGCAAACTTGGCTAGATTTCCAGGCGCCGCCATCGGCGTATCAGGAGATTTCCTAGACCGAGCCAGGGAACTTTACGAAGTCGGCACAAATGTAGTTTGTATAGATATAGCGCATGGCCATCATGTCTTGATGGAGAGGGCCTTAAAGACCCTTAAGGATGCTTTTGGAAGCGCGCTTCACATCATGGCCGGCAATGTCGCTACCTTGACAGCCTTTAACGACTTGGCCGACTGGGGGGCAGACAGCATCAAGATAGGAATCGGTGGCGGATCAATATGTTCCACAAGAATTCAGACTGGCCACGGCGTCCCGACTTTGCAGTCTGTGCTTAATTGTGCGCAGAGCGACAGGGATGCCTTGTTGATTGCCGACGGAGGAATCAAGACTAGTGGCGATGCTGTTAAAGCCTTGGCCGCAGGCGCACACTTCGTAATGCTAGGCTCTCTTTTAGCGGGCACGGACGAAAGCCCAGGTGAAATTCATACAGACATAGACGGTTATAAATATAAGGTTTATCGTGGGATGGCTAGCCAGGAAGCTCAGATGCAATGGCGCGGATCCGTAAGTTCTTTGGAGGGGGTGTCGACGACCATCCCCTATAAAGGGTCTGTGACTGGGATAATTGAGGATTTAAGAGTTGGAATCAGATCCGGCTTTTCATATTCTGGCGCAAGAAACTTGGCAGAACTTCATGAAAAAGCAACTTTCATACAGCAGACACCTGCTGGTCAATTAGAAAGTTCAACTCATATCTTGACGAGAAACAAATAATGTAAGATACGGATTTTGAGGAGATAAGATGAAAGAAATAAAATTATGGAAAAATAAAAATGAATTATCAACTTTAGTTGCATTGGTTGACGACGAAGATTATGATAGAGTTATGGAGGCTGTAATAACATATACACCAACCGGGAAGCCTCGCAAGGGAACAGGTAAATGGTACGCTCATGAGGTGACACCAGGTTATATTTACGCCATGAACGGACCCAGAGATGTGGCAGTTCATCGGGTAATAATGAATGCTCCCAAAGGCATGGATGTCGACCACATTAACGGTGACAGGCTCGACAATAGAAAAGAAAACCTGAGAATATGTACTCGTGCTCAGAACTGTCAAAATAAAAAGCTTCGTCGCGACAGTAAGTCTGGCTATAAGGGTGTATACGAGCGCGTGGGCAGGAGAAAATACACCAGCAAGAAAACAGGGAAAGTTACATGGTATGTACCTGAACGAAAAAAGCCTTTCAAAGCTTACATCAGTGACCCCACAACAGCTTACCCAAAGAAGCGACACATTAGTCTGGGCCACTACGCCACTGCAGAAGAAGCAGCCAGAGTGTATGACAAGGCAGCAAAAGAAATTCATGGCGAATTTGCTTACTTAAACTTTCCGGAGGATTAGGATGAGCGATTTGGCCCCCGGAAATATCAAAAGAATTATTTTTGAAGACACCGACAAGAGACATGCCGACTTGAAGATAAGGCTCCATTATGACCAACTAAAACAAGGCGAGTTTTTTAGGTTGATGTTAACGGGCTACATAGAAAAAGATGAAAGAGTAATGAGTTATATTGAAGAATATAAAGGAGATAAGAAAATTCAAAGCAAAAAGAAAATCGCAGACTCAAAGCGGCTGCGTAATAAGGGGGACGCTTTGAAAACAAAGCTCGCTTTAGACCAAGGCGAGATCGAAAGCATTTTTGATTTATTAGAAAAGGAGAACCCAGAATTATGAATGACAAAAGCGAAATGAGAGAGTGCAGTAGAATTTGTGTTGATAAAAACATGCCGTGTCCTGTCAACCTTCAGATCCAAAAGCAGGTTGGTTTAAAAAAAGATGCACTCAAAAAGGAAAAAGAGGCAAAGCGAGGTAAGGGAGAACTAGCTTTAGAGTTGCAACGAGAAATTGAAGATCTCGGTGAAAGCGAGTGTCGACATTGGATTGATTATGAAGAAGATCTGAATTGTTGTTTGATAGCTATAACAAAAAGAGATTCCGCCCCCATGTCTCTCAGAGAAGTCGGAGATAGACTTAATTTAACGTTTGTTAGAGTAAAACAAATTCAGGACAAGGCAATACAAAAATTAACCCAAGAAGCGACCCGTGGAACGACGAACATATCTTTATTTGAAGACTATATAAGGGAGGGCGGTATCTTTTTGAACGAAGCCTTTAAAAACAAAGAGCTTTTTGAAGATTAGCGTACTATTTATTACAGCATCTGACTGCAGAACCATTTAAAACCAGGAGAAAAATTATGGCAGACAATGATAAGAAATTAATTAACGAAAACGTGATGGGTCGTTGGGCAAAGTTGGCAAACATCAAGTCATCCTTGCAATCCGGCATTCTTTCCGAGGGTCGTTCCACTACTGTGACTGTCACAGAAGAAGAAACCGTTACAGAGGAAGAGACCGTTGAAGAACAAGGCCTTTCAGGTACAAAGAAAGTGCGCAAGGTTGATCCCTTGCCCGCGGACGTTCCAGACTATGAGTCCCCAGATGAAGACCCAGGTCTGAAAGAAGGCGAACTTGAAGAAGGAGCCGGAACCGTTAAGGAAGAAATGCATGGCGAAGATGATCTTGAGGCACTTGACGATGCTCCTGAAGAGGAAGGTGGCTTGGAACTTGACGCTGCAGCAGACGAAGCAACCGTAATGGACCTGGTTCAGGCTATTGGCCGCGCCATCAACGATGAGGTAGGCGAGGAAGTAGTTGACGTTTCCAGTGGAGACGAAGGCGAAGAACTTCCAGACCTTGGCGATGAGGGTGAGGGCGATGACCTTGACCTAGGTGGCGAAGAAGATCTTATGGAAGAAGAAGCCGTAACAGAAGAAGAGACAACAAAAGAGTCTCTCGTGCGAGAGCAAACTGAAGCTGTAAGAAATGCCATCATCTCCGAAGTTGCCCGCCGCGTACGCGCAAGGGCGCAGCGTGAGACACAAAAGCAAAAGCTTGCAGAGTCTCTTGCTGATAGAATTTTCAATAAGCTTCGCAACAAGAAGTAATATTTTTTATATGACAAAGGAGGGATCAAAACATGGCTGCGATGACCCTCAGGGAGGTGAGATATCTTAAAAAGCGCACCGCACTCCTTTCGCATATAGAGAATGAAATCTCTGGTTTTAAAATTATAAGAAAGGACAGAAGTTTTTTAATGAAAGCTCTGTCCTTTTTTTTGTTCTTTAACAATAAGTTTATGAGCGGGTATGTCACGACGATGTATCCAAAAGTTTATGTTCCAAGGAGTTGGGGCTCCGGCAAGAGCGTTTACCAAAGAGGTCTAGAGTTAGAGGTCTTAGCGCACGAATACATTCACCTGTATGATAGAAAACAAATGGGAGTGTTTTTCAATATAATATATTTGTCACCACAAATATTTTCTTTGCTTGCCGTCTTGGCGATTTGGAATTCATGGTTCATGCTATGTTTGTTGTTTTTATTTCCATGGCCATCACCTGGACGTGCCTGGCTTGAGTTCAGAGGCTATAAGATGACCTTGTTGGCCAAATACTGGATATTAACAAGCATAGAACCAGAAAAGGAAGAGGTATGTTGGGGATGGATTACTAATGATGGCGTTAATTGGGCCCTAGACCAGTTCACTGGGCCATCATATTATTACATGTTTCCATTTAGAGAATTTTTAAGAAAAAGCTTTATTAAAAGTTTAAAAGATGTTAGAATTAATGGTAAACTCTCTCCAGAGTTTGAAGCAATAAAAGATATATTAGGAAAATAAATGCTAGAACAATATAATGAGGCTCTTTGGTTTTTTTGCGGAGTGTTTGTCTATCGATTCTTGAGTACGGCTTTCACTTACGGCCACCTATCAAACATGGTTAAAGAAATAAATGATCAAATATTAAAAATGTTGGGTACCATCTCCGCCGACACTGCTTTCGCCAGAAGTATAAAATATAAACATCTGACAGACTCAGGAATTCCGGAAGAACAGATAGAAATAATAAAAAAATTAGATGACAAAGCTTTCACTGGCTGGAAAACTATTTGTATAGCGCATATGTTTACTAACTGTCCTAAAATCTATAGGAATACAATGAAATTCTCAGATTGGGAAGGGGCCATGGAACAACTTGAAATTGTTTATGCCAGAGAACTGGCAAGAAGCAAGAGATTCCAACCAAAAAGGGAGAAAAAATGAAAAAAAATAAGACTCGCCTAGGCGAGGAGGAACAGAGCGAGACAACAGAAGTCGATCCTTCACAATTTCTTTTGTTAGGACCGGAGTTTTCAAACATGCAAGAAGCAAAAAAGATCAGGACGATTACACTTTATGGCGAAGTCGACGAAGAGCGCGCCTCTGAGATTGTTTTGTCTCTTTTGTATCTAGAGGAGACAGCCGAGCGTTTTCAATACGACGAGTCTGATCCCGAGAAAGAACCCGAGGTCATCTATGACCCGCTCGAATTTGTCATTTCAACCTATGGAGGTTCCGCGTCCGAGATGTTCGCTATCTACGATGTGATGCGCAAAGTTAAAGAAACTTGTGACATAGAAACATTTGGCTTCGGTAAGGTAATGTCTGCCGGCGTTTTGTTGTTGGCAGCAGGCACAAAGGGCAAACGAAAGATCGGGAAAAATTGTAGAGTGATGATCCACTCGGTCGCAGGCGGCAGCTTTGGCTCATTGCATAATCTTGAGAACGAGATGGATGAAATAAAGTGGCTGCAAGAACAACACACAAAATGTCTCATAGAGGAAACAGATATGACCAGGAGACAAATTAAAAAAATGTTGGCCAAAAGAATGAACGTTTATTTGACAGCAGAACAGGCAGTTGAATTAGGTATTGCCGATGAGATAGTTTAAAACTAATTAATATCATGAGTAAACTACAAGAAAACATTGACAATTTTTTTAAGAAGAAGTCAGGTAAGGCAGACTTAACTGAGGAGCTACTTCACAAACTTATCATGGAGGAGCTTGGACTTGGACCAATCGAAGAGAAAGAAGCGCCAAACCAAGGCTCTGTATCTGTGGCATGGGAAGGGATCCCCTTCTTGTCTCCAAACGAGATTGCATGGGGTACAGTGTCCACCAAGAAAGGCGCCAATCCATCAGACTCAAGAAAACAAATTGAACGTTTTTTGACGCAAATTGGTGCGAAGAGATACGATATTAAATCTAAATTAAAATATTTGGAAGCTTTCTTTTCCAAGTCTGAGAAAACAGGGGAAATGAAAAGCGATCTGAAGGCCGCAGGCATTGACCTAGATGACCCAAAACAATCAATAGCAAAGATATTAAGTTACCTGACGTTTTATAAAACATTAACAATGATTCTTCAGAACTTTAATGCTGCCTCTGCCGGCTTTACATTTGAATCTTTTGTTGCTGTGCTCTTGGGCGGCAAACAAGTTCCGACAGGAAATGCAACAATCGCAGACTTGACGACAAAGACGGGCAAGCCTATCAGCCTTAAACTCCTCGATGAGGGTAGTGCCTCTGTAGAAGGCTCTTTAAGGGATCTCATAAATGACTTTGCCGGCCGCGGAGCGGTCCCTGTTGAGAGGATGAGATATATTGTTGTTTTAAAAGATTTACAAGGCGAAGGAGCGGATCTTTCAGGAGTAATCAAGTTTTACCAATTCGATTATACGATTGACACCATCCTGCATTACCTCACGATCCCCACAGGACAACAAGAACACAATTTGAGACTTCCAGTTTCTGTAATTCAAGGACAAGAAGAGGACGAACTAGCTCCAGCGAAAAGTTTTGAAGATCTTTGGGCAGAGAATTTCGATGAAGCCTTAGAACAAGCAAAAGAGGCCGTCCCTCCACCCGAAGGAGGTTGGCCAGAGCAAACCAGAGACGCAGTGCTTAGTGGATTTGATGAATCCGGCAAGCTTGTTTCACGCGGCCGAGAAGTCCGCAAAAAGGCCATCCCTAATCCGTCCGACATTGCCCGGTTAAATAGGGCCGGCAATCCGGTCTTGGATGACCTCTCCCCTTATGTAGACTTGCAAGACGCAGTTTATAGGTCTATTTATGATATGGCCACAACAGGTCAGGCAGAATTTAAAAAAGCTGCGGGAGAAAGAGAGGCCTTCGGACGAGAGAAGGGCAACTATGCGTCAAGAGAGGAATCGCTGGAATATTTAAAAAGCTTGCAGAGTGACCCAGAAGCTTTTTGGAAAACAATGACAAAAACTTTTGGCTATGCAGCAGAAAAACAATGGAGTCTATCCCGCACAGCTATTCAGAAGGTACCAACAGAAGATTCAGAAAAGGCCTACCTTGGCCGTCTTTTCGTTGGTCGAGAGATAATTGCAGAAATGGTGAATCTTTGTTCAGACACAATCAATGACAAAATCTTTGAAATATTCAGAGATCTCCGTGCCTTGACTGACAACCTGCAATCATACTTTACAGAAGGTATGCAAAACGAAACTGCGAACAAAGCGATAGAGGCCTCTGACAGTATTGGTGAAAAAACCGCAAAGGTTGCAGAAGAAACTTCAGAAGAAGTATAATTTTTACTTTACATTTTTGAAACAAGTGTTATAATATACATAATAACACGAGGTTAAAATGACTAAAAAATATCTTCATGGTCCCGGATTGCACGAGAGTGTTTTAAAGGGCGCCAACATATTGGCCGACAATGTTGCGTCGACCCTTGGCCCAAAGGGGCGAAACGTTATTCTGCATTCCAAGAATTCGAGACCAATAGTGACGAAAGATGGAGTCACGATAGCAAAATTTGTGGAGCTTGAAGATCCATTTGAGAACGCAGGAGCACAGATTATCAAACAAGCCTCTTCGCAAACGAATTCAGACGCTGGAGACGGTACAACTACAGCCACTGTCCTCGCTAGGGAAATGCTCCTACAAGCTCAGAGATATTTGACTTCTGGGGCATCACCCGTAGAGGTTAAAAGAGGAATGGACAAAACCGTTGCGGCGATCATTAAAAACCTTGAGGGTATGTCGACGCCAATAACTAGTGAAGAAGATATAGAGCATATTGCGACCATCTCTGCTAATGGAGACGAGACAATAGGAAAGTTAATAGCCACCGCAGTAGACAAGGTTGGGAAGGATGGAGCAATCACAGTTGAGGAGGCCCGAGCCTTTGAGACGAGTTTGGATTTGGTCGAGGGCTTCAGATTCGATTCAGGATATATATCACCAGAGTTCATAAACAATGAGCGTTCAGGCGCAGTTAAATACACAGAGCCGCTAATTCTAGTTACAGATGAAAGCATAGAAATGGTTGAAGATATCTTACCTGTGCTAGAGGTTGTGGCAAGAGAATCGCGACCATTTATCATCGTTGCAGAGAATATCGAAGGTCAGGCCTTGGCTGCTTTGATTATGAATGCAATTCGGGGTACCATGAAGGTTGCTGCCATCAAGGCGCCTAGATATGGACAAGAACGGCGCGCCATTCTCAATGACTTGGCCCTATCCACCGGAGCCCACTTTGTTTCTAAAAAGTCTGGTCTGAAACTGAACGATATCAAGCTAGAACATCTAGGGACTTGCAAGACAATAGAGATACAGAAGAGTTTAACAACCATTGTTGGAGGAAATGCAGATCCAGATGATGTTGAAAAAAGAATTGAAGCACTCAAAGTTGAATTGGAGCAAACAGAATCAATGTATGAATGCGAAAGAATACAAGAAAGAATTACAAGATTAGCAAGCGGTATTGCTATTATCCGTGTAGGCGGCTCCACAGAAGTAGAGATGATCGAAAGGAAGCATAGAATTGAGGACGCCCTAGAGGCCGTTAAGTCCGCGCAATTAGAGGGGATTGTACCTGGGGGTGGGGTTGCCCTCCTTCGGGCTTCTAATGACCTTGAGGTCTCTTTAATAAACGAAGATCAGGAGTTTGGTGCCCGGGTTGTGCTTGAATCCGTCCGTGCGCCCATAAAGCAAATGGCTGTAAATGCTGGAGCTTCCCCAGACCTTATCATCAGTTCTGTGTTGTCCGCAGACGATGAGCTTGGGTACAACTTTTCTACTTATGAATGGGTAGATATGATGGAGGCCGGAATCGTGGACCCAGTAAAGGTTACCAGGCTGGCTCTTCAAAATGCCGTTTCGGTTTCGTCGGTTCTATTAACGACAAACTACGCCGTAATTGATGTTTAAAGTCCATATATAACTACTTACTGTATGAGACTTTAAGGTATTTTTTTGTATGAATGAGGAATGGACAACTATAGTTGCAGAAGTGCTTGAATTGAATGGTAAACTAGAAAGGATGATGGATGGTATTGAGGTCGTCAAAGAAAAACAAGACGAAGTTGCCAGAGATGTCACAAAGATTCGCGAAGCTGTTTACAATCCAGATGAAGGTATTTATGCAAGAATCCGTGAGTTGGAGAATTGGAAAGATTCTGCCACAAAGATAATATGGATCACAGCCACTGCCATGGTCGGCCTAGGTGCGGCCACGGTTTGGAATCAGATAATATCGGGAGGGTAAATTTTGTCTTTGCAAAAAAGAAATAGAAAAGAGTTTTTAACAAAGAATCCTGAAACCGAAAAGATCATAAATGCTTTGTTGGAAGACCAGTCTCTCACCAAGAGCACAAGAAGCTTTGTTTTGTCGGTTCGTAAATATTATTTTGACAATGATGGGTTGACAAAAAAACAACATAATGCCTTAATGGAAATACATCTCACGAGCTTAAAGAAAAAAACTAAGGACTACGAGTCTTGGGCCACCAGCTACGATGAAAAAAAAAGACAAAGAGCAATCATTTGTGCTAGATATTATGAGGCCAATCCTCCGTATTTCGGATATTTGTCTAATCAAATACTAGCCGAAAAAAACTTTATCCCCACTAAAACACAATTTAAATCTATTTGCGAAAACAAATATTCTAAAAAAGTACTTGAAGCCGCGTACTCAACGCCCTTATTTAACGACGGCGACGTAGTAGAAATAAGAAAAAACGCACCCATTGACCTTAAAAACAAAATGGCGGTTGTGATAAACTCAAACGAAGCCCCAATCGTCAGTGCAGCCAAAGGAGCAAAAGTATATATCTTGTTACCCTTTGGCGAGGATGAGGTTTTTGAGTGCGAAGAAAGATTTTTAAAAAAAAGCAAAAATAGCTTGACAAAATAGAAATAATAAGTTATATTGTATTAACACAGGAGTTTAAAATGAGAGTTCAAATAGCATATTCAGTCGAATTAGAAGACGTACCCACCAAAGTGAGCGAGCTTGTACACGAGGACCTTACTGGTCTGAAGGATCAGGTTGTAGCGAATTTAGAAGAATCAGTCTCTAACTTATCTGCAAAGGACATCAATAGGGTGGCCTTGTCTCTTGACAATGTAGAGGAAGCTAGAGAGGTTCTAGAAACGCTGTCAGTCAAACTTAAGGATTATTCAAGTATTCTAAAAGGTTATCTTAATGCAAAGGTACAGATCGCAGGGGCTATAGCCGCCCAGGCGAATCAACAGGCTACACCAGTTGCTGACCCGGAAACACCCACACCTGAGGCAGAACCTGCCGCAGAAGTTTCAGAGTCAGATTCGGGTGAGTCAGATGCTCAGCAGTAAAAAGTTTAATGAAGGAGAATTAGTTTTCTTGCCCTCTGGCGTTTCTTTGATCAAATATCGAGACCCAGGCCCGGTTGAGAACAACCCTATGATCAGTGAGTGGGTCAGGGTGCCAGACCCTTGTCACGTATTGGTGATAAATAATTGTAATAAATATGACGCGCCCTACGTGAGAGTTTTTTATGAAGGCACATCCTGGCTAGCTAGACCTGCAGACTTATACCCAACTAGGAGAAATGAAATTGGTTAAATTTACAGAAGTTTTTGAAACAACAAATAAACATGCGAAGAACATGTCCAAAAAATATTCTTTGAGAGAGGTTTTTATCAACCCCGATCACGTTGTTTGCGTAAGGACAGATCCTAGCTTCCGAAGACACCTCACAGAGGGGATGATGCCCGAAGGCATCGATGGCCGCCAAGAATTTAGTAGGATATATTTAAATCGTGGTCAAGTCGGTTTAGATGTCGTCGTCGTCGGTGATCCTATTTTGGTTGAGAGAAGATTGAATCTTGTCAATGATGCAAAGTCTACTTTAATCAAGGGCTAAAATAATGGACGATAATTCGTATCCCCCACCCAGTCCTCTTCATTTATCTAGGCATGGATGTGCGGCCCAGATTGAAAAATCAGGACAGATAAAAACTTTTCTTAAGTTTTTGCTAAAAGAACACTGTGGTGACGATTTATCTTGGGAGAGCGAATTAGTACCGCTTCTTTGTGAATATTACTCTACTATAAACCAGTATCATGACCTTTTAAAGGAGATACTCGCTGACTCGGAGGCCGAAGATCCGCCACCAGATAATATAGAGGTGAGCATTGATCACGCAGAGGCTTTACGCGCCCACGCATCATTAATAAACCTGAACGATTTTACTCTTGTTTATAATTATGGAATATCATTGACAATTCATTAGTTTTTAAACTACTTATTAACACGCTTTAAGGAAATAAATAATGGCCTCGTATGATAGAGAAAAGATAATTGAGATCGCAAAAAATGAATTTGGCAGTATGTTGCAGGAACAAACTGCTCCGTCACCAACACAACAAGCAGTTGAAATGATCCAACAGCTACAAAATCAATTGGGCGGAACGCTTGAACAGACACTACCGAGTTTACAAGCAGCAATTGAAGGCGATATGGAAGCCTTAGCAGGCATTAATCAATTGTCACAAGGTGCAGGTCAGGCACTCATGCTGGCTCTTCAAGACCCTTCACAGGTCCAGGCACTCCAGGCAGCAATGCAACAAATTCAAATCCTGTCGGCAGAAGCTCTGCCAGCAGCAGAGGAAGAAGCTGCAAACGACATGGAAGTTACACAAATACTGGGCCAGGAGTTGGCTGCTACAGCCGGCGGCTTAGGTTCTGCGATATCATCCCTGGTGGATCTTGAAAAACACAACGCAGAGATGGAACAAAAGGCGAGGAAAGAACAATCGCGAATCGAAACACAAGAAACCTTAGGAGAAGACTTAGAGAAAGCAGTAAGAGAGTCCTTTGCTATTCAAGAGGCTTTCAGATCAGTGGGTCTCGCAGATATTTATCAGACCGAAGCCTCTGTAATATCTGACAGAGCCCTAAACTTTGATGACCTGTACAATATCATACGAGCTATTGAAGGAGTCACTGTTGTATCAACATTTGCAGAATCAGAAAATGTATCAGACACGAGACAAAAAGTAAGACTCAAAATCAAATTTATAAAGGGCCCCCGAGAAATTGAACGATATTTGATTCTTTTAAGAAACGCCGTAAAGAGAGTCCCCGAGGTCAGAAGTATGGTGTTCGGAAGGACAGAGTTGGTTGCAGATGTATGAAAACATATTTGAAAATTGGCGGAAGTATCTTACAGAGGCTCAGTCTGGCACGATACTAGCCATCTTTGGCCCTTCTGGCTCTGGTAAATCTAGGCAGAAGAACATCTTTAAGCAGGAGGGATGGGACGAGATCGTCTCCTTTGTCACTCGACCACCTAGAGGGGAAGAGGATATTGAATACGAATTTACGACTCAAGAAGAATGGAGACGAGAGTTTGATGAGGGAAACTTGGTCAACACAAATGAATATGGCGGAAATTTTTACGGGACAAAAATCTCAGATTTGAGAGATGCAGATAAGGCTATATTGGTTACTGATATTTCTAATGTAGACGGTACCCGTGGCGAGAGTGACTTAAATAATGTTGCAGCCCGAGAGGGAAAAAGATTAATATTAATCTTTTCAGCTCCACCTGCAGAAAAAGAATTAATTCGCAGACACAAAGAAAGATTAGATTCAGGGGAATATTCAGGCTCTGAGGAATTTGAAATGAGGGTTCAAAAAGCTCGCGAAGAATCAAACACTATGCAAACAAAAGTAAATGGGCTAAGTGCTGAAGTTTACACTATTTATAATGATGAAGATGCAAAAGAGTTAGCGGAGAACCTGGCATGACTGACTTTAATAAAATTTGGAAAACTTATCTTACTGAACAGCTTCTCGTTGAAAGCCGCTTCAAAGATGCATTAGCTTATGCTCAGAACTTTAACAAAGGTGCAAAACAATTCAGAGTTAAAGACGTAATTGATCAGATGTCGGCCACACAAATTGAGACCCTGAAGGACGGTGCAGCCAGAGCAATCGACTATGTTAGAGAAAACGACCCAAGCGGAGATAACAAGTATCTTATGTGGGTTGCCCGCTACATCCGAAAAGATATAATGAGAAGGTTGCAGAAGTACGGCAAGCAGTGGGGCACAAGTCCCGTCCCTTGGGGTGACCCCGATGCTCCAGCCGAAGGACCATTTGATCCAGACGTCATCGCAAAAAACATTGCTAACTTAAACGTCGATAGCGTCATCGGTTTGGTTGAACCAATAAAGAATTACCATCTCTTGAAGCAAAGAGACTTCATGAAGAAGGACATTTACGATTACGATCCCACAAATGAGATTGGCGACTTTAAGAATGACGTTCAAGCTGGACTGCGAAAGCTGAAAGATAAAGATGACCAGGAGAAGTTAAAGAAACAAGCAGCCGGCGAAGCAGACGACCTCCTTGAAACAGACGACTACGCAGTCATTCGCCCCAATACAGAGGGTGCCTCCTGCTATTATGGATGGGGAACTCGCTGGTGTATTTCAGCGAGAGAATCAAGAAACTATTTCAATCAGTATACTGGCGAGGGCAAGACATTTTATTTTGTTATGTTTAGGCACCTTCCAAATTCTAGTCCATACAAAAAGGTGGCCCTTGTATACGGAAAGGATCAAAATGGTGACACAGACCCAGAACAGGTCTTTGATGCTGCCGACGAAGAGACCGGTGACGTTGGTTTGGTTGAAGCAATCACCGAGAACTTCCTCCACCGCGTATTTCAAAAAAGTGATGTTTTTGAAAAAACAAGAAATAAAATCAAAGGTCTGAAGGATCAAGAAGATCGAGACGAAAGACTCAATGGTATGAAAGATATGATCGCCAGAATAATTGAAGACCCAACAGAGGACGATATCCCTAACGAGACGGTCCTGAAAATCGCGAACTATCTTTTCCCAGATACCTACTCCGAAGTAATCGATTTAGAAATAAGACCCCTTTCGGAAAGATTTGACGAACTTATACAAGAGACTTACAGCGAAATCACAGGCAACGCTGCTTATCATGCCGAAGAAAACCCCGCAGGCCCAAAGGGGGAAGATTATGAAAAGGTGTTCGATCAGTACGCTCCGTTTAATAACATCTACGTGAACTACGATGAGTACGACGAAGGTTCTTGGTATTGGGATGCTAGCTTTAGGATTGCTTTAGACGATCCTCACTTTGCTGACCTCGCAATACCCGAAGATGTTGACATGGACGACTTTGCAGACGCCATTCATAAAGGTATAGATCGAGCCGGCATTTATCCAGATGAAGTTGAAGCCGATGGTTACGATAATGAAGCCAACATAAGGCTCACGCCGGATTACGATGAGCAACAGGGCCTTGATGGCTTTGAGAGATTCCTTGATAGAATGAGTGAGGTTGATAGCGCTCTCGGAGATTCTGGTTTTTGGGAGACAGTGGCAGAGGTTTTGATGGAGCAGGGCATCACTGGCGGAGGCTTGAAAGAACTCTCAGACAAGCTCGACGAGATTGAATTTAAGAATATAGAGTATGGAATGGAAGGCACCGTGTTTAACATTGTGTTAGAAGTCGACCCAGTGCTCGCAAGACCAAAAGGGATATCAGGAACTTACTTTGGCCGTATGATAAACACTTTTGCTGGCAGTTTTCTTAGCGGCCCAAAAGTAGATGATCCGGATGTGGGCAACAATCCCAACTTGCCTGCATTTGCAGGAACCAACATTGCCAACTCTATTGGAGAGACAGCCCTTGAAAAAATTGAACAAGCAATTGAAGACAAATACGAAGACTATTATAAACAACTGACTCTCCCGGGACTAGGCCCAGACGCATCAGCAGCAGAACCACTGGATGCTCTTCCGTTAATAGACATGTCATTTGTGCCACGCCCGGATAAAATCGACCTTAGAACTCCCGGCACAGAGAAGATTCCATTTGCCTCAAAGGAACGAGGCAAGGGTGGAGCCGGTATTAACATCGAGTATCCTTATAACCTTATCCTTACACTAACCAATGACCAATTCTGGGAGACAGTGGGAGCAGACGAAGAAGAGCTTGAAACACTGTTAACTTTCCTCAAGTGGATTGATAATGATGAGGTTAAGAATAAGATCGAGGCAACACTTCAAGGAGTCTTGAATGATGTTGTGCTTCAATACATGAAGGACAATCCGCAAAAAACCGCAAAAGATCTGGAGGATGAGGGTCGACCGACCTCCGATGCCGACGTCGAAGACGAACCACAAGTTGCAGAGCAGCTTAACGAAATGTACAAAAAATGGGCGAGGATGATAAAATGAAACTCAATCAAGCAGTAGTATTAGATTTGAAAATGGCCATCACCGTTCTTACAATTATCATAGGTCTTGCCGGCTTCTACTATACAACAGAGTTGCGCTTGGATAGACTCGAAGCTGCATCAACAAGTGTTCAGCCAAGCGGAGACGTTGAGTCTTTAAAAAAGCAGATTCAGTCGTTAAAGAAGCGAGTAAAGAAGCTGGAAAAAAAATGAAACAGCTTTTTGAAAATTGGCGAAAGTTTGTATTATCTGAAAAGCTCATGCTTAAGCCCGGACCAAACGGTTGGGACAAGTATTGTGAACTAGTCGCTTCAGCATACCAAAGCGCACCCCGCTTCGATCCTGCCGCTGTAGCTACTTTTGAAGCGATGACTCCCTTTGTTGAGAAGATGTTTAAAAGAATCGAAAGCGTCGTTGATATACAGTTTGTCGAAGAACATCCGTATGAAAATGCAGAGGAGTTGAGACAAGACGTTCAGCAAAACGGTGTTCTGAGAATTTCTACTCTCGATGCCGAGCACGATATCTTCGATCCAACGACCAACGCAAAGTTCAGAGCAATCCATGATTATATGTCTCACATCCAGAGAAATACAAACTTTGATGCCAAAGGCGAGATTGCCTCATACAACGCACACCTTCAAACGATGCCACCAAAATCATACCCAGCTTTGTTCACAGAGATCGTAGGTCAAGCTTGCACCACAATTATTACGGGTGCGTTTCCTGAACAAAAAATAGCTTTACTTTCTGGGTTTGATTATGTTAATATAGGTGTTGTCGAAGGATACGACATCGTTAACAAAGAATTGGTGAAAAGTGAAGAAAGTACTTAAAGAGTGGAGAAAGTTTTTGTCCGAGGAAAAAAAATCTATAAACACAAAAGAAGAGTTAATAGATTTAATTAAGGAAGATCCAGACCAAAAGATTTATTTGGATAATCCAAAAGGAACAACAAAGAAGTTCGGCGGTGTTGACCCAATAACCCTGCCGTTCGACTACGGGGAATACCCTGAGATCGTCAATCCGGCAGACGGAATGGGTTGGGACATTATAATCGTTCCCGGCAGCACAGAGGACGACAAGGACTTAACACCAGTGGGCCATGTGAGCTATACTGGTGACGAGGAAGAGTGGGCAGAGAACACACCAAGGGATATGCCACCCGACCTCAAGAACAACCACAAGATCTTTGTTTCTTCTGGTGGAACTTATTCTGCCGCAGGAAGAAAAATAATTGATGATTTTTTTAAAGAAAGATGGCAGTTTAAAGATCCTGAGTGGTACTTATAAAGCACTAAAATAAAGAGGTAAAAATGGCTATTATCAGAGGGTTGCACGCACAACTCATAAAAGATCAATTTAAGAATGCGTTGGAGAAAAAGGGTTATGCTTTTTTTGACAATAACAAAAGTTATAATTTAAACATCATCGGCGTTCGTAACAGTTCACACGACTCAACGAAGTTTGACGACATCTTGACGGTTGTTTACAGAAATGATAAGAAAGAGTGGGAAGTGCTTACGTATGAGATTACAACAGAGCCCGGGCCAAGCATACTTAGGAAGCCGATCAATCCTGACGGCACAGCCATCCTCGTCCCCGGTCAGTACCGAGGCGTTTACAAGATAGGACTACACGGTGGTTCTTATCGACACACAGCTTTGATTCAAAGAGGTGGAAAGGTTGAAGTCTGGAGAGACGCAAACAAAAACGAAAAGATCGAGGTCGATGAAAACACTTTGGTTCAGGACGGAATGTTTGGTATTAACATTCATCGCCATGCATCATCTTCTGAAAGAGAGTACGTTCGCGGTTCTTCTGCGGGCTGCCAAGTCTTTAAAGATTCCCGACAATGGAACCAGTTCTTGAATGTTTGCCACAAAGCCGCCGATGCATTTCGCAATTCATTTACATATACTTTAATTGAGCAAAAAGATTTAGAATAATGAAATTAATCTCTACTCATATGTGTAAAGAGAATGACTGTGGATACCACGGTAGCCTCTTTGGAGGCACGATGCTTTCTTGGCTCGACGAAGCGGCAGTATCGTTTGCTTGTCAGACCTGCGAAACACCAAGGATGGTTACAGTGTCAATGGATAAAGTTGAATTTCTTAAGCCAGTCCGCCCGGGCCAAATCATTAAGATTTATGGGGAGTTATTAAGTTTTGGCGTAACTTCATGCGTGTTAGGCATTGAAGCTCGTCGTTACAGCACATATAATCTATCTGAAAAGGTAGTTTGTAGAACAAAAATGAAGTTTGTTCGTTTAGATGGGGATGGAGAAGCCGTTCCAATTACTAGTTATGTCAAGGAGAAACATAAAAATGAAAGTACCTAAAGCCAAGATAGTTAAAATGATTCAAGAGATGCTCGACACTCCCGGCCACGTTCAAGTTCAAAAGACTGAAGATGGCCTCCTTGTCGTTGATGTCCCCGGCAGTGACGCAAAGGCTGTGTTCAGCGAGGAAGAAGCGAGAGAGCTTGTAAAAAAACTTATTGCGGCATTAAACTAGAATGTGCATCATTTGTATTGAAATAGATAAGAATAGACTTACTTTTTTAGAGGCTGCACGAAATGCTAGTGAGATGTGGGGAAGTTTAGATCGCTATCACCGCGATGACGTAACAAAGAAACTTATTGAGCTTGAGAAAAGGGAAAGAGAAAAGAATGAAACAACTTCTTGAAAATTGGCGAAAGTTTGTTAATGAAAATGTTACTAGCGTCAACATTGATTTGTTGATCCCAACAGAAGAAATAGGTCACGGAAAAAACCACGAATGTCCCGGCAAGCAGTGTGATATCGAAATTCAGAAGAAGATGCAACAGATTGAAGCAGGAGATTTCCCCCCAATTCATGTTTGCAATCAAAAACCTGTTACCACTTATAAACTTCAAGGGCAGGAAGACTACATTCCCGCTCCGAAAAGCGGACTTAATGAGCCCTTCTTTTATGTTTTGAATGGACACCATAGGCTAGAAGCCGCCAAACGATTGGGGTTAAAACAAGTTCCTATTATGAGGATTCAAAAATGAAGCAACTTCTTGAAAATTGGCGAAAGTTTGTTAATGAAGCTTCCACCGGAAAAAAGATGGAGGGCTATACAACCAAACTTTCCAGAGAGATTGTCGAAGCAATCAAAGACGAAGACCTTCGCGCTTATTTTGCAGAGAATGGAAAAGCTCAATTTAAAATGCAGGTTGACGCTCTCGATGAGATAGACAACGTAAGAGACCTTTACATTGTTATGCAAGCGGTGCCGGAAGAATACTGGCATCCACCCATGGCCGTTGCTGGTAAATATGAATACACAATCGGCGGAGATCAAGAAGAAAGAAAGACTTCTGATCTTGAGATAATGTTTCGTCTACCACAAAACTATGAGTTAAGCATATTGTCAGAAGTTATACCAGAACTTAAAGATGCCCTTCGTCACGAATTGGAGCACAGCACTCAACCAACGGACATGCTAGACAAGGTTCAAAAGAGTATACCCGATGGCCAAATCTGGGCCTCAATACAAGCAGCCGAGAGCTATTATACGAGCGAGTCTGAAACAAAGGCACATATCGCAGGATTGTAT